>Ga0209211_10000220_pt1 | contig 126845 bp, 131 predicted proteins | sample RifGroA2_FD_183992 | JGI IMG/M metagenome (GOLD analysis project Ga0209211, IMG submission 183992) | Groundwater microbial communities from Rifle, Colorado, USA - Groundwater A2 (SPAdes) (version 2) | ecosystem: Environmental > Aquatic > Deep subsurface > Groundwater | place: Rifle, Colorado...
ATTATTTGTTAAAGTTACCAAACTTAAAAAACTTAATTGGTTAGCCAACTTATTTTATATCCTATTTTTTCTTATAATCTCCGGTTTGCAGATAAAAAATTTTTATAAAGAAGTCTATCCGACTTCGTACTTCATCCCCGATGATGTTGATATTGCCAAAAAAGCGGCCAAATATAATGTTCCGATCTACCTTGACGACAACTTTACTCCGGTGGCAGTTTTTTACTCAGGTAAGAAAATATACTCATTGATAGATTTACCCGACCCAAATAAAAGAGCTATTCCGTTTTTTGAAAATCAAAAAGGCGACTTTGTTTTAATTACCAGAAATTATATTTTGAGAGAGTTGGATACTGCCGGACTAAAATATAAGGTTCTTGACAGCAACAGCTTCCTTTCAATAATCAAAAGGCCATAATAAAAAATGAAATTAAAAAAACTGCTGGATTTTATTAAAAAAAATAAATATTACTTGATTTTTATACTGATTATTACTGTTGGAATGTATTTACGGTTCTATAAAGTAGATGCTTATAGGACCTTTGGTTGGGATCAAGCTAGGGATGCCTGGAAAGTAAGAGATATTATTAAAGGTCAAATTGTTTTAATTGGTCCCCGTACCGGAGTTGGACAATTTCATCTGGGACCGTTTTGGTATTATCTTCTTGCGCCTTTTTACTATTTAACCGGTATGGATCCGAAAGCGGCCAACTATCTCAATATATTGGTCAATATATTTAATTTTGTCGTGATTTTTATAATCACAAAAAAAATTTATGACAAAAATATTGCTTTATTTGTCAGTTTTATTTATGCAACCAATAGATATTTAATAGAGATTAACCGGGTTCCCTGGAACGTCTCTCTGGTTCCGGGTGTAGCTCTTTTAATTTTTTATTCCATATATAAAATCGTTTATGAAAAAAAATATAAATGGATATTAGCTCTCAGTTTTTTGGTTGGATTATTTTTTCATCTTCATTTTTCTGTAGTGTTTTTACCGCTGATTATTTTTTTGTCTTTTGTTTTGGCAAAGGATAAAAAAAGAGTTTTAATCTGGATGGTTGCCAGTCTGCCATTATTATTGGTTTGGTTTATCCCTAATGCCTTGTACGATATTCAAACGAAAAATAACAATCTGGGTTTATTTAATAATTTTTTGAAAGATTATTTAATCAAGGGTTTTCACTTCAGGTTTTTTCTTTACCGGCTAAACGATGCCTTTATCCAGTTTCAGGCAGTTTTATCATTACCAAATACTTATAAATATTTGAAATTTATTATTCCTGTTATTTTTTCTGTTACCGTTTTCTTTGATAAAGATAAAAAACAAAAGATCCTTGGTTACTTAATACTGCTTTGGTTTTTGATGCCGGCTGTAGGATATAGTTTTTACGGGGGATTAACCTCTGAGTACTATATGTTGATGAACTCGGTTTTGGTTATTTACATATTAGCTTATCTGCAAAAAAAAATTTTGCAGATTAAATTTAAACCAATTATATTACTGTCAGTTATTTTCTGGACTTGTTTTGTATATGTTCAGTCAAAAGATTTGTGGATAAAAATACCAACAAGAGGGTTGATCGATCAAAAAAAAGAAGTAGAAAAGCGCATCCGTCTTAATGAAAAGATCGAATATAAAGAAGGAGAGATAGAGTCATACCTTTGGCAAATTTGGGTTGAGGATAAGAAATAGTCTTACTTTTTAAGAATAACTAGTTTAAGAATGGATCCATTTTCAAACTGTTTAATCACATCAACTGTTGCGTCCGTTGGCTTATTTTCATTTTCCCATTTGTTAACCCTGAGTTTATATGGATCTTTATCGATAAGATAATAACATTTATTATTTTTGTAATCCCCACTTGGGTATTTAACTTTTTGCATCCGCGCATAATAAGAAAAAAGATAGTTATAAGTATAAGGGATGACCGGTGGAGTATATATTCTTAAGCAGTAGTATTGGTTGCCAGTATTCTCAATAAAATAATTAACAATTTGATCATCAGCTCTTAAACCTTGAAGAGGAATATTTTTTTGGTTACCAATATCCTTAATAACAGCAAAAATATTGATTAGTAAAAAAACTAAAATTAGTAAATGAGAAAAAAAGATGGTTTTTTTGCTTTTAGCAATTCCATAAATTGTTAAAACCAATATCATTAGATAAAAATATTGCAATCCTTGGAAATAATAACCATAAAAGAAATTTCCTTGATAAAACAAAGAAAAAATAAAGAGCAAAGAAATAATAGTAAAAATAAAATATAACAATGTTTTTTTTGATAAATTAGTAAGAGATTTTCTATGGAAGAGATAAAAATATAAAATTAATGAAAAAACTGTTAAAGAAATAATAATATTGTTGTCATAGAATAAGTCTTTCCAGTATTGAATAAAGATTTTTAGTCTTTCATCAAAAACAGCGCGGAAAAGAAGTGGGTGAGCCTCTTTTTTTAAAGTTAAATTATAAATAAGAGACTTTGTTTGTAAAAAATTATTTTTTATCTCAAAAAGTAATCTCGGCAACATTGGTAAGGAAAGTCCTACTAAAAAAAATAAAAATTTTTTTATATTGTTAAGTTGTTTAAAAATAATTAAAGTAATAATAGACGCAGGAATTAAGAAAATACCAAAAGCGACTTCGGTTTCCAAAATAAATCCCAGAGCCAGACCGGTCAATAATAAATATTTAATATCTTTTCTTTCAAATAATTTATATAAAGAATAAATAAACAATAGGACAAATATTGGCGTCAGCATATCGTTGCTGGCAAAAAAAGCATTCCTTATAAAATTTGGAGAAACAGAAGTAGATAGAAGATAAAAAATTGCTGGAATAAAACCAAAATTAGTATTTAGAAATAAGAAAAATAAAGAATTTGCAACTAAGTTTAATAAAAATAAGCTTAAGTAAAATCCTTGGGGCCAGCCGTTGAAAACTATATGAGGTATAAGTAAAAAATAATACCACCAGGCGCCATGATTGACACCAGTCATACCAGTCGTTGGTCCAATAAAGGTCAAGTTTTTATCCCGAATGATTTCTTCTGCCTTTAAAAAATCCCGTCCTTGGTCATAGGTATAGGGAACGGTTTTATTGATGATAGGAGTTAACCTGAGGTAGATAAAAACAAATATAACAAATAAAACTAAAAATATTTTAAAATATTTCATCAATAAATTATAACTTATTTTCTTGTTTTGTCAGAGATAAAAGACATTAAATACCAATAAGCTTCCTTAGGATGAGACAGACAATATCTGATCTGTTTTTTGCAGTTAGGAGCAAAATAAATGGGTTTATTTAATTTAAATTCTAAATCTTCATTTAATTTGATGGAAACAGAATATTTTTTTGGTTGATCATTATAAATATCAACATATTGAATAAATTGATTGGCAGGATTTTGCATGACATTTGTTTTTTTAACTTGCGAAGAAGTGAATACCTTAATATTTGAAGAAATTATAACGGGTGAGTTATATATATCACGACTAGAGAAAATTAATCTAACAGGATTACGTCCAGCTACCGCGTACTGATTATGAGGATAAAATAAACTTTTTTTGATATCAATATTTCTATTGACCGGTTCCGGGAAAAGGAAAGGATATTGTTCGTTTCTAATTTTTGATATCAATTCGGGTTTGGTCTGAAAATATATTTTACAGGTATTATTTGCACATCTGTTTGTTAAGCCAACCGCTGATACATTATCGATTATCCAATTTAAATTAAATCCGGTCGGTTTTTTTACAAATTTAATTGGAGAAAGATTCTTATCATATATTTTATAAATAATTTCATTTTTATTGGATGGAGTTAATTGTATGTGTTGGTCATAAAAAGCAATCTTTAATTTTTCTTTAGAGCTTTTTGAGTATGAGATTTCAATTCGATCATTAAAACTATTTATTTTTAAAGATTTTTGATCATAAATCTTTGGTAATATAATTGCGTTTGGATCAATTTCAAAATCTTTTTTTATATCAAACAATCCATAACCGGCATCGGGAAGATTAGATATATTTTTTATTTGTGATTGTTTTTGAGAGCCATCATAGTAACTGAAGGATCCGTTGATAAGATAAGGGACTATCCAGTAACCGCTTTTTTTGGCTTCATAATTATTGTATGGATCAGAATAATCACGATCATAAAGACGTACATCAGTAATTAAGATATCATTATTTTTTTTGATTAATCTGATTCTATAAAAAGGAGTAGTGATCCAAAATGCTTGCCAATTTGAATTGATAACTAAATTTTTTCCGAAATAAATACTAATTTTATTTTGTTTCCAGTACTCAATCAATTCTTCAATCGAAATAAATTTAATTAGACCTTCGCTATTTTTCTTACCAATAAATTCCAGTTGAGCAATATATTCTTCCTGAAAATTATTATTCATAGAATTTTCTAATCCAAACATAGCAAAGCCTATTTGATTGTCAGGTTGATTTATAGCTTGGTTTACCAAAGCAATAAAATAATCGAAGTTTTTTTTACTTCTCAAATAGTCATTTGGCTGGCTTGTAAAAGTGCTTATGTTGTCACCATAATTAAATAAAGGGTCGGTGACAGTTTGTCTAACGATCAACACAGGATCGTCGTTTGTATAATCAGGAATAAAAAGCCAATTTTTTGACGCAGGATATGGATAGTGAGGAGGTCCACCATAAAGAGTATAACTATCGGTTCCATATTGTTCGCGGGTAATCTGGTGAATTTTTACTTGATAATTATCATGTAAATAATTTAAGATTTGAGTGTCAATCATCCAAGCAGAAGTGACGTTTGGATAGTAGCCAAATTTTTCAAAAAAAACTGAAAACAAATAGTCAACGATTTTTTTAGAATCATCTTTGCTATAACCAATTGTAAAAGCGTTTTGGGCCTCAAACCAATTTTCAGCAGTTATATTATGACTTACTCCAACAGTTTTTATAAGTTGTGGAGTCATTTCAATTAATAAACCAAATTTGATCAGTTCTGGATAATCATTAGAATATTTTTTCAAATAATTAATATACTCTTCATTTGTTAAAACATCATAACGTAGAGCAAAATAAGCCGGTATTTTCTTTGAGATATGAGCTTCAACCTGCATTTTAAGTTTATCTAACGATCCTTTAGAACAACATTCTTCACCCCGTATTTGATTGATAATTAGAACATGGGCAGGTTCTTTAGCTGAAGCGTTTGTTTTAAATAAAAAAAGAAATAAGAATATAACAAATATAAATAATATCTTTTTCATTTGCCAAGAAGATAATTTTTTACTAAGTGAATTTTTGTTCGGAAAGGAGCGTATTTGAGGCCGAAGATCAATCTGTTTTTTCTTTGATACTTTTGGTGGATAGGGGAGCCGGAGCCGCCGGTTGACTGAGCGTTCTTATGATAAATAATTATTTTTGGATTGTAATATAACTTGAAACCGGATCTTTTTGCACGTTCGCAAAAATCAGAATCTTCAAAATATAGGAAATATTTTTCGTCCCAAAAGCCTGTTTTGTCAATAACTTTTTTATTAAAAAACAACATACAGCCGGTGATAAAATCAGTTTCTTCAAATTTTTCATATTGTTTAGTGTCGACCTCATCAACTCCACGGTGTGCTGTATAAACATTCTTCCAATCGTTTATACCTCCTGCGTACCAAAGAATTTTACCAATATCCTTCTTTTCATATTTTTTGTGGTATTCATACCCTGGAGCATAATAAATCTTACCGCCAAAAATATCTGCCTTTTCAAATCCCAAATGGGCTTGAATTGAAAAATTCTTATCAAAAAAAATATCATTATTGATAGCGCAAAATTTATCCAAGCCCTGATCAATAAAATATTTTGTTCCCATGTTGATACCGTAGGCATAACCTTTGTTGGGGAGAGGCTTTAAGACTACTTTCATTGGATATTTTTTATTAATTTCAAAGATTTCTTTTTTCGTGGAAACATCGGCAATATAGACAGATAGATTTTTAACATCATTAACGGTGGCAAGAGAGTCGAGGAATTCCCGGGTGAGTTGATATTGGTTATAGTTGACAGTAATAAGTCCGATCATAAGTTAAAAAATCATTGTTACATTGTTTCATGGTTTCATTGTTAAAAACAACAATCGAACAATTGGACAATGAAGCAATTAAACATAATAAATAGTATTTATAAAATCTTACCCAAAATCTTTTCCCAAATACTTTTATCTTTTTTCCAAAATAGTGTCTCTTTCAATCCTTTTCTAAAAAATTCTTCTTCATTTATCTTTTCTTCAACTTTGAATTTTTTCATTTCCAAATAATAAAAATAAACAATTAAGTAATAAAACATTTGTAAGAACGCCAACACCAATCCTTGACTGCCGTCTTTATATCCCTCTCCAGCAAAGTAACGGCTAATAAATTCGTTTAAGGCTTTTTGTATGGCGCTAGAAAAAGTTAAGGTCATTTTAGAATCAAAGATTTCTTTAGCTTCATATTTAGCATAGCGGCGGAATTTAGATAGATATTCATCGATATTCTGGCAGTTGTGATGAAGAAGAGCGAGTTCTTCCCTTGGCTCAACTGTATAGCCATGACCGGCTACTTTTGGTTGACGATGAATAATCTTTGGCCAAATAACTCTATCTTTTTTAAAAAGTCTAACTTGGTAGTCGGGCCACCAACGAGAATGTTTAATCCACCTGCCAAAGATAATATTTTTTCGTGGAATTTTAAAATAATCAAAAGCGTCAAGTTTTTCTCGAATAATAATTTTTAATCCAGGTGGAACAATTTCGTCAGGATCTAAAAAAAAGACATAATCACTCTTTGTAAAATCTTTTGTCTTGTTTCGAATAAGTTCAACATAAGGAACATCATCTTTTATTTCAATAATTTTGATCAATTTATTCGTTTTTAATTTATTTTTCAGTTCGGAATCAATTCCAATATCTACAATTATTATTTCTGTGACCAAATCTTCAACAGAAGAGACAACTTTTAAAATATGAGTTGGATTATTTTTAACTACAATGACTGCTGATATGTTTCTCATATAATTTGTGTTTCCCCACTTCGTGGTCCCCTCGAAAGTGAAAAAATTGTTTTTGCCTCGCCTACTAAATCTATTTTAAAAAATATTTTTAATAAAGTTATATAAACGATTATACCGCCAAAAATGGAGATTAGCAAAAATGGCAAAGAAACTGTAAATTGATTTAGAAGAAAAACAAATAAACCCATTACTATTCCGGAAAATAGAAAAGGTAATATGTTTTTGAGAAAAGAGAAGGCAACTATTTTTTTTGCCTGTTGTTGAACTAATATGAAGGAAGAAGATAGGATTACAAGGGTTAGAGGAAATCCATAAACACCATATAATTTTGTAAGGATTGGAGTCAGTATCCAAGTGAGAGCAGTCCAGCCAACCATAAAATAGAAAGAAATCTTTACTTTTCCAAGTCCGTTGAGTAAGTTCATAAAAGGAGTCGAATATGATGAAAGAATTGAAGAAAGACAGAATAAATAAAAAAGAGGTAAAGCACTTTCCCATTTAGAGTAACGAGGAATTAACTGAACCATTTTACCCATAATTAATGCTAGTCCTAAAGTTGCCGGAATAATCAATACCGACTGATAATAGATGATTTTTTCAATTAATCTCGAAAGACGGTCTTTTTCATTTTGAAACCGTGAGAAGAGAGGAAAGAGAACCCTGGAGAGCGAATCCATAATAATTCTGATAGGTGATTCGGCCCATTTTTTGGCCCAGCCAATGTATCCGAGGGCTTGAAAACCAAGGACTTTTCCAAGATATAGAGTTAGTAAATCGTCTTTGACTAACGCTAAAAATGAACTCATTTGAAAGGGAACTCCAAAAGATAAAAGTTTTTTTAATACGTTAATATCAATGCCGATTACCGGTTTCCAAAACGAAATTTTATAAATTAAAATTACTCCAATTAACGATCGAAGGATAACAGCCACTGTAAAACTATTTAAACCCCAACCCGCTAAGGCCAAGATAATAACAGATAAATAAAAGATGGTGTTTTCAACCACTTGAACAATAACAATTTTTTGAAACTGAATTTTTCTTTCCAAAAAAATTGAAGGAATGGTCTTGAGAGAAGAAAAGAAAAAAGAAGCCAGTAAAGCCTGATAAAGAAATTTTCCTTCAATAGGCAGCTTGTAAAAAGCGACTATTAAATTACTGGCAAAAAAACCGATGATAACAATAGTGATAATTAAGATTTGTTGGACAGTAAAAACCGTCATAACTTCGCGGTCTTCAATTTCCTTTTTTTGAATAAGTGAGGCGGCCAAACCAATATCAGAAAAATAGTTAAGAATGGCAATGATTGAAAGAACAGTAAAATAAATGCCAAATATTTGTGGAGAAAGCAGGATTGTTAAAACTAAATTTGCAGCAAAACCAAGCATGGCAGAATAACCGCTTTGAAAAAAAAGGCTGAGAGTTGAAAAAATGGTTTTTTTCTTTAATTCCTGATGATTTTCCATATGTTTTGATGTCATCCCCTTGAAGAAGGGGATCCAGGAATGTCTGGATTCCCGCTTTCGCGGGAATGACAAAATACATAAATAACTAATCCAATTGATGTTAATACAGTTATCCAATTTCCTACTTTTTCCATCACCGTTTGTTCATATTTTACGATAATGTTTGATGATAATTTTAAATTAATTATTGGCCTTCCAAGAGAATCAAATTTATCAGGGATATACCTTTGCCGATTGACAAATATTTGCCAATATGGAAAGTAATGGATATTTATAAGGACGGTGCTTGAATCAGTCGTAGCTGTTTTATAAAAATAAGTGTTTTTAGTTATTTTGACGTCTTTACCATCAAGACTATGAATAAATTTACCGTCAGTCAATGTCAAATCTTTTCTTTCTGAACCGCCTTTTTTTGGTTCATATTTTAACCATTCAGCGTAGTTGGCGGTAATAGGTAAATACTCAGATACTTTATAGGCAACCGCTTTTTCAATATAAGATTTGGACAAAAAGTTATTATTGTATTTGGATTTATTAATCGTATCTTTAAGAAAAAATTTTGAATTATAGAAAGGAACGATGATTGCTAATATGATTAATAAAAAACTTAATTTAGTGAATTTTTTTGGAATAATAACTCCGGCAGCAATAAAACTTAAACCAAATAATGAAATTGAAAGTAAACGCCAAGGAAACTGTATCCAACCGATGTAGGGGGCAAGTATTTTGGAAATAGGGAATGAATAATAAGTCGTCATAAAGGTGGCGCCAACAGTTAGCGCAACCATAAACACGATTACTCTTTTTTTAATAATGGAATCCTTAGTTTTATTTTTGATCAAATAAATAATTAGACCGATAAAACCAATTAAACCAGTTAATATTTGTGGCTTACCGAGCATAAAAGACATACCATCAATACAGCCTAGGCTTGATCCGCCATATCCCCAAAAAGGTGTAGTCCAAAGTTGCCAGGCACAAAGAAGTTGGTCAGGATAGCCTAATGAATCAACTCTGGTTGAGGCAATAGTTGAAGACAGTTCTAGGACTCCTGGAATAAGAAAATAAGCACTCAGTAAAAAACCGAACAATAGAGATAATAAATTTTTCTTTATATTTGGTAAAAGAAAAATAAAAACTAATATTATTGGGATTAGGATGACTGAAAGGGCGTTGTGGACAGTCAGTCCAAAGGACAAAACTAAGCTGGTCAATAAAAAAATAATTGGTTTTTTAGAAAATGAGTTTTTATAAATTAACCAAAAAACCAGAGGTAAAAGAGTCATAAACCAAACCTCGCCCAAATTACCTCTGATAAATATTTCAACTGCCATCCATGGCGAAGTCGTATATAAAACGGCGGCCAACAAACTCGGTTTAAAATCAAAAAATTCCCGTAAAAAAAGAAAACAAAATAAGAAAGATAAAATTATTGCAAGTAAAAAGGAAAGTTTTAGACTATCTATAATATCAAAACCAATTATATTTATAGAAGAAGTCACCCAATATGAGAACGGAGAATAATGATTAAATACAGGATAACCTAAGTTGAATGACATGTTTGGTGCAATCCGTGGAGGGATCTGCAGATCTTTTAAATTTAAGACAAATTGCTGAATACGTGCCGCTTGGCTTTCATCATGAAAGTCAAACATCCGAGAGCCAAAAGGAAGTAGATTTTTTCCAATTGTGAATGTTAGGACAAGCAGAGTGATAAAAATAATTATCTTTTTCATCAGGTTAATTATAGCAAAAGGATATCAAACGAATTGATTATATAAGCATCTTTTGGGATTATTTTATTCTCAAATCCATAGATAGCTTTCAACTTTGACCCTGGGAAATAATGATCAATAAAATTCTGATCTGCAAGAGTGACTTTTAATTTTTTTGATTCTCCCCAAGGGTTAAAATCTCTCTTATCAGAGTCTTTAAAATAAATATATTGGTGTTTTAAAATCTCAACTTTATTATTAGAAAAATATTTAAAGGCTTTCTTAGTTATATTAGATTCTAGCTGAAATGTACTCGATGACTCATGGATGGATACTCCTAAAATATTTATGAAAATATATAAACCAATTAGAAAACTACCAACTATTTTTTTTAATCCACCATTTTCTATTAATAAGCTAATACCAAAAGACTGAATGAAAGAAATAAAAATTAGTGGTAAAGCCAATCTTACCATCCATTTGTGCTGGAAGAAAGCAATTGGGCCAATAAAAATGAAAAATCCAGAAAGTAAAAAAAATGTTATTAAAAAAAATTCCATTATACGTTTTTTATTTTCTATTAAATAAACAAAAATAGATACTAATAAAATTCCAAAATAAATAAGTAGCGAATAAAGAAAAATCTTAACATTGGGGAAATTGATTATTAGTTTACCGAACTCACTAATAGGAGGCTTAAATATACTAATTATATAATCAGGCATAAAATTTGGTAATCCTAAGCTCCACAAAAAATACCACATTAGGTTATTGATGATCAATCGCGGATTAAAATTGATTTTATAATTATCCAGAGCAGTGACATATCTCAGACTGTATTGATAAATCAAAGCGAATGTTATTCCTAAGACTATGTAGGGTAATAATCTTTTCCAGCTGATTTTTTTATTAAAGAATAATTTAAGCAAAATCAAAAAGGGTACAAATAAAATAGCTGTTTCTTTTGAGAGGAGGGCAAGAATAAAAAAGATTATTGATGATATTCTTTTATCTTTAAGTAAATTATAAAAAGATAGACAAAGAAAAGTAAATATAGCCATGTCTTGGAATGTGGCAAGATAATAAAGCTGGAAAATATGAGTAAAATTTATTCCATAAAACAAAGCGGTTAACATAGATAGTAACCTGTTCTTTGTTAATAAAAAAATTATCTTAAAAAGATAATATAATCCTATAAAATATATAAAAAAAACTAAAAGGTGTGCTAGAAAAATATTTTCTTTCATAAAATGAACTAGAAAGTAAAAAATCTCTTGTGAAACGGGTTTATAAGAATATTGTCTTATTGGAGAAAAAAAATTTAAAAACTGGCTAAAAGAATTAATCCGGGTAATTTTGAGAAAGAAAAAATCATCATTAAAAAAATAAGTAGTAAAAGCATTTCTAAAAATAAAAGTAGTAAAAGCAAAAAACAAGAATAAAAACATATTGGAAATAATTATAGCAATTAAGGCGTTTAAATTTTTTGTATAATAGACAAATGAAAAAAATTAACAAAACTTATTTAATTCTGCTTTTAGGAATGTTTTTGTGGGGAATGTATCCATTATTTACCCATAAATTTGTTCTTGGAATAGACCCACTTTTTTTGGTGAGTGTTTCAACTCTTATAGCTTCAATTCCATTTATTATTCAACTTTTATTAAAGAAAGAATTTGGTCAGTTATTCTTATCAAAAAATCTAAAAACCCTGCTTTTTGTAGCATTATTCACTGCTATCGGTCATGGTTTTTTATTTGTAGGAACAAAGTTGACATCGGGAACTAATACCGGATTACTCCTTCAGATAGAACCAATTTACTCATTGATCTTAGGAATAATTTTTTTAGGAGAAATAATTAGCAGCAGTCAAGTTGGTGCAACTTTACTAATGGTTATTGGTGCAATAACTATTGTTTATAAAGGGGGAGTTAATTTAAATTTAGGAGATATCCTTGTTTTATTTTCACCACTCATGTTTCAAATTTCTCATGCAATAGCAAAAAAACTGTTAAATAAGGGGACAGACATATTCCTCATATTGGCAGGTAGACAACTTTATGGGGGATTAATGCTTTTGTTTTTTTCTTTTATTATGAATAAATCTATTATTAATTTATTTAATTTTAATAGCCTAACAAGTGCTTTATATTTGGGTTTATTTTTATCTGCAATATCTTTTTGTTGGTTTTCTTCCATAAAAAAAATTCCCGTTTCTGTTGCATCGTCTTTTTTACCATTAACAGCAGTTGTATCTTTGCTAGGATCAGTTTTTTTTCTTAAAGAAATAGTTAGTATTCAACAATATATTGGTTTTTTCTTTATAGTCGGGGGTATGATTTGGCAAGCCAATCTTTATGTTCGCAAAGCTTCATTTTAGGTACGATGTATATCGTCAATAATATATTGTTATGACGATCTAAAATACTTCTTTTGTAGGTTATCCTTCGACTCGCTCCACTCGCTCAGGACGAGAGGGAATCTTTAAGGTATCTATCGATTAAATAATGGCTTTCTAATAGTCCAACTGAGTGGTTTTGTAGGTTATAAGCGGTTGACAAGATAAATAACAAATAACAAAATTAAAATAACAATTGAATAACAAATTGAAAAGAGTTTGACATTATGATAAATTTATCATAAAATATTTATGAAAGTTGTTTACTCGGGAGAAGCTGAGCGTTTTATTAGAAAAATAAATACTAGTGATAGTGGTCGTTTAGCACGAACAAAAGAATTTTTTGAATTATATGGATTTCAGGTTGGCCCAAAATATGTAAAGAAAATTAGAGGTAATTTATGGGAGTTAAGAACAGGTAAGATAAGATTGTTTTTATGTATCAAAGGAAATATGGCTTTTGGAGTTCATATTCTATACAAAAAATCACAAAAGTTACCGAAAAAAGATATTAAATTAGCAGTTAAAAGATCAGAAGAAATATGAAAAAAATAAATAAACAAAAGTGGATAGATTCGGATGTGTTACATAATAAAATGATGAAAGATCCTAAGTATCGTCGTGCCTATGAAGAATCTGAGGCTGAATTTCAAATTGCCAGTCAAATGATAGATGCTAGAATTAAACAAAATATTACTCAAGAAGAATTAGCTAAAAAAGTTAATACAGGACAAGCTGTTATTTCACGGTTAGAGGGAATGAATAGTAAGCCGTCAATCTCACTCCTTGAGCGCGTTGCTCGTGCTTTAAACATAAAATTCAACATCACGATTCAATAAAACAACAATTTAAACTACTTATTAATAAGTTCAAAAATTCTGAAAGTTGATTTATTACCTGGTTTAGTAATTGTTTGAAAAGGTTTGAGTGAAATCGGCCAATTTTCGGGAAACTCTTCCTGATGGGAGAAGAAAACATAAACAATATTATCTTTTAACAACGATAGATTTTCCCGTAGTTGCTCTTCACCTAAGGGCCAGTATGCTTTGATGGTGATTTTATCACTTCGTTTAAGAAAAACATCAAGGACATCGCCAGCCATTCCAAAGTTGCCCTCGGCAATAATGACAACAGGTTTGGAAAGCGATTGAGCACGGGCAAAGTCCATAAATTCCTTTATACCCCAGCCGGCTGGCCACCCTTCAATGTATTGTCCGCGATCAACTTGAGGAAAGGGAATGTTTTTATAGTTGAAGATGATTGTGTAATTAAAATATGAAACCGCCAGAACAATTAAAATAAGAAAAATCGCCCTTATTTTTTTAGAAATATTATTTAAGAAATATGTTGCAAATATTAAAAATATAGATCCAAAGAAAATCATATAGCGGGGAAATAAGACTTTGGTGAAAAAAATAATGGCGATAAAAGGAAGAATAAACCAGATAAATAAATAACCGACTAGTCTTCTATCCTTTTTAGCCAGAGTAATTATTCCAAGAACTGCCAAAAGAGGCATAACAAATCCCGACTCCCACCAGATGTAAAGAGGAGTCAATCCAACATTATCAAAAAATAATTTAAAAGGAGTTTTTAAAAATTCGTCAAAACTCAATACAAAGCTCAGATTTTTTTTACCAACAAATTGAAAGAAGGGGGAGAGACGCTGAACATTATAGATCACTAAAGCGATTATTAGGGAAAGTCCGAAGAGAAGATAATAGTTCAAAACATTCTTAAATAACTTTTTTAAATCTTTTTCTAAGAAAAGCAGAGGCGCAAAGACGCCCAACATCAAAAAAATCTGCACTGATGATTTAGCCAATAGAAAAAATCCACCAACAAATCCAAGTATTAAAGCGGTTTCTAACTTGCGGTTTTTAGCCAGAACAATCGTCAAAAACAAAATCCAGATAAAACCGGCATTGACTCCCGAGTCAACCAAAGCTATCCGGTCAAAGAAAAGAAAAAAGGGAGTAATAACATAAAGAAAAGATCCGATTAAGGCGCTAGTTTTTCCGAAAAGAAAAAATAAAATAGAAAAAGTTCCGATCAGAGCCACAAAACCGGTGGTGACAGCAAAGAGCCGGCCGGCGAGCAGTGCATTGTCAGGAAAAAGTTTTAAAAAAGGAATGGTGGCCCAAGTTTGAAGCGGTTGTTTGCCGTCGGTGAGTGAAATAAATCGCCAGGAGGCGTCGTGCCAGGCGACTTTGGCCCAGCGAATATAGATACCCTCATCAGAAAATATTGGAAATTTATCAAGATTGATTAAACGGGTCAAAAAATATAGACAAATTAAAAGTAGGATAAGGAAAACGTCTTTCCGAGAAAAAGTTTTTTTTAGAAAAGAAAATATTTTAAAGATATCAAACATAATTTTAATTTTCAAAGCTTGATACTAAATTTTTTTATCTCCGTTGGAGCCGCCTCGCAGTCGCGAGGTCCAAAGTCGCAAAAAAATTTAATATCTCGCTTGGCCTAGTTTCTTACTTATCTTTCCAACTTATATATTTTAACACCTGTATCAAAAAGTTTTTGACTGATTTCTTTAAATTGGGAAAAATTAACATATTCGTACGGGCAAAGAGGAGCTTCACAAATGTAAAAAGTATTTTTTACTTTTGGATTTGATTGTAAATAAGTTGTCAGGTCACAATTAATATTCACAGGTTTATTTTTGTTGATAAAAAATAAATATTGATACTTCGACTTAATATAGTTTTGATTAAATATCCGGTAACTTGGGCAGTAATTTTCATTTTTGGCAATTATATCAACTGCGTTTTTGACGGCTTTATAAGCACTTTTATTTTCTATAAATGTTGGTGAAAAATAAAGATTTAGAAATATTATTAAAAAGATAATAGCAGCGCTAATCTTTTCAGGTAGAAAATCATTAATAATTATTGTCAGATAAATAATAATAATGGGAATTAAAAAAAGCAGATAAAAATTTATTAATGAATTTTTATAAAAAAATAACATAATAAAAGAAAAAATCAGAAAATATTTTATCAACCTTATGGTGGGTTCTTTTGACTTGACAAAAAGCAAAGAAAAACCAAGAGCAAAAAGACCAACGAAACCGAAGATTTGATTTTTGAAAAAAAGAGTTGATCCAATAAAAGATGAAAAGTCTTCAAAGATAAATTTAATAAAAAAAGGAATGCCAAAAAATTTTAGAGATGAGCCTGACTGTGTTTTAAAAAGAAAATTTAAGATACCTTTGGTATTTTCAAAGTGGTGGCTGAATTCGTGAATAAAAAAAGGCAGAAATAAAACCAAATTAATAATTATTAGCTTAATAAACTGTTTGATTGATAATTTTTTACTGATAATAAGTGCCAGAAAAAAAAATGCCAAGACGACCATTCCTTGATAATGAAGTTGTAAAGCAAGATTGGCTGTAATTGCTCCTAATATCAGTCCATAGTTTTTTTGTTTGTATATGTATATATATAGAAAATAGAAAGCGGCTATGGTAAAAAAGGGGATGGGATTTGGATTCCAAGCAAAACGAGAGTAATCAATAGAAAGAGGAGAGACGGCATATAAAAGAGAAGAAAAAACAGCCACTTTTTTGTTCAAAAACTTTTCACAGAATAGATAAATAAATAACGTGGTTAAAGAACCAAAAATTACGACAATAAAGGCTGGTGCCACAGGGGAGGATGAAAAAAAATATGCAAAACCCATTATGTAGTACCAAAAAGGTGGAAGAAAAAAATCACCGACTGATGCTTTTGGGCCGAGAAGAATCATCTGACCTTGCTGAAAATGATTTTGAACATAAAATAGATCACGGACTTGATCTTGATGATAGGAAATAAAGTCGGGAAGTCGAAAAACTCTCAGAAAAAACGCTAATAAAATTACCCAAACAATAAATACAGTTCTTTGATTATTTTTAAAAAAATTAAGGAACTTTTTCATAAATATTTTTCATTTTAATCGCTTTTTTTAAAGGGTGCCGAATTTCAAAGGAATGTTCAAAGACGGGGGCTTGATATTTAAAGTAAGTACGAAATTCGTAGAAGCAAGAAAATAAAATAACAAGAAACAAGAAACAAGAAACAAACGTTTTGTTTATTGACCATCTTTGTACGATCGAGCTAAGATGGTAAATGACATTTCCAATAAAATAAACCACTGAAGGAATGACAGTAAAAGTCCTAAGCATACTGGGATTTTCCCAAGGATATATTGCAAGGGAGGGAAATATAGAGATAAAGAAATACACTAGAAATAATTTGTTATACAAATCCTTATAATTTTTTATTGATATTAATAATCCAATGACAAACAGTATTCCCAAAATTGAATTTAAAGCGGGTTTACCAGGGTAATTATGTTTTCCGTTCATATCTCCCTTGACAAAAAACATTAGTGTGATCGTTTTAACGTTGTTGGCCGTGCCAATAATTTTTTCGTTAATTGTCATTTCGTGATTTCTCCAGAAAAATAATTTATCGATACGAGAATCTTGTTTAGTAAGTAGGGAAATGGTTAAAGGAGTAATTATTATTATGAAGGGGATTATAAAAATAAAGAATTGTTTCATTGTTACATTGTTGAATTGTTTACGAGTTAACGAGTTAACGAGTTTGAAAACAAGAAAACTTAAAGGTAAAAGAAAAAAGATTCGGCCGGGGGTGTAGGAAAGAAAGGCGAGACCGGCAAATAGACCTGACAATATCAAATTAATGCTTGATAACGAAATTTTTTGTCTCCAGTGGGAACCCTCCCCCTTCGGGGGAATCCCAAGTCGCAAAAAATTTGTTATCTGCGCATTTGCCATTAACAAAAAATAAATTGATGTCAATTCCAGAAATAAAAGGAAAGTTGCCTCGAATGAAAAGCGAGCAAAGTTGAGAAACCAACGAGAAGAGAGAAGAATCAAAGTGATGAGAAAGGGGGTAGGGGGTAGGGGGTAGGGGGTAGGAAGTTTTTGCTGTTTGAAAACTTTTTGCATTATTAAATAAAACATTATTACTGATAATATTCCAAAAATTGCCGCGGGGAATCTGAGAGCAAAAACATTGATTCCGAAAGTTTTTAATGAAAACAGAATGATATAAAAATATAAAGTTGAGTGTCCGGTGGCAAGAGAAGAGTAAGGAGTATAAGGTTTGTTTTGTAAAGATAAAGCTAGTTTGGCAAATTCAACTTCGTCATATGCCAAGTATTTTGGGATATCAATGAAGCGATAAAAAATAAAAAGAGCAGAAATGATTGTTAAAATTATAATCGGAATAACTTTTTTCATGGATTGTTTGTATAAAGTGAATTATATCAACTATAATTATCTTCATATGTCTCAATATTATAATCCCAGGAGAAAATCTTATCTTTATGCGCCGGGGTTACTATTTCCTTTTCGCTTAAGTCGCTCCAAGATTGATTTATTTTTAAACTGTCCAAGATGTTTTTATTTTGATAGACGGTTAGGAGTTTCTCAGCCGCCTGGCTATCCGTTTTCTTTGAATTCAGCCGTTGATAAGTTACTCAAAAAAGAGTTTGATATTCATCGAGCTGACGGGACTCCTCATCCTTTGATGAAAACTTACGGAGTTAACGCTATTCCTTATCAGAGTACAAATATGGATAAGTGGCGTGATGCTTTACGAGGAGGTATTGAGTATTTGCACGAGGAAACAAACTTGAATATTACCGGCGGAATAGATGATATTTGGGTAAATCCGGCCGGGGAATTATTAATTGTTGACTATAAAGCAACTTCAAAGGCAGGAGAAGTGTCTCTCGACGCTGATTGGCAGATTGGGTATAAAAGACAGATGGAAATCTATCAATGGCTTTTTAGAAAAAATAATTACAAAGTTTCTTCAACTGGTTATTTTGTTTATTGTAATGGGGACGCCGACAAAAAAGCTTTTGATGGTAAATTAGAATTTGATATTAAATTAATTCCTTATAAAGGGGACGATTCATGGATTGAAAAAACGATCACAGATATTCACAATTGTTTAAATAGCAGCAAACTTCCGGAATCGGGGGCAGACTGTGATTATTGTAAGTATCGTGAAGCAATAAAATCAGTGGAAAAATAACTATCTATATTTTCCCTGCAAGTCTAAAAGTTTTATCTTAAAAATATCCACTAAAGTTTCGATCGTATCCCTGATAAAGTTAACATTTTTTGTCTCGACATGCCTCCAGACCACCGGTACTTCAATAATTTTGTAACCTAATTTTTGTCCTAAAAATAAAAATTCAATATCAAAACCGGCTGAAACCGATGAACCTTTAGCAATTCTTCTATCATGAAATACCTGGAGTTTATCAATAATTTTTAGAGCGGCTCGATTCTCAAATAGCTTAAAACCACATTGGGTATCACGAACTCCTTTTAAACCAATAATTATATTTCGAATTATAATAAATCCCTTTGCCATAATTTTACGAAGAATAGGCGCACCTGCACGACTATTATTTCGAGAACCAATAATAATCTGTCCACCATCCTTTGTTTTGGCAATCAGTTTTTCCACTTCATCAATTGGTGTTGCCAGATCAATATCAGTAAAGATAACATAGTCGCCTTTTGCTTGTTTAATACCGGTCAGGACGGCAAAAGCTTTTCCTTGGTGGGAGTTTTGGACAAGACGAAATTTTGAAAAAGTTTTAAGATATTTGTTTTTGATAACGGTTTTTGAAGAGTCGCTGGAGCCATCATCAACAATAATCACTTCAGAAAATCTTTGATCGTTTTGAGTATAGTTACCGATTTTGTCTAAGACGCCTTTTTGGATATTTACTTCTTCGTTGTAACAGGGAATGATTAGGGAAATTTTCATCTAATTAATTTGTATATTTTAACATCTTCCACCTTCCATTCTCCTATAATCTTATTTGGCGCGAAATAAGCAATGTCCCACTGAGGGTGACCAATGATAGGTGTACATTTTTTTTCACAGACAACAAAGAGTTCATCAGCTTTAATAAGAGAATCTTTTTCAATCGCCCGTTTTCTCCAGATTTCAAGAAAATAACGATAGGTGGAGTCAGAATATTTTTCCGGTAAAGCCGTAACGGTAAATTTTTCCTTTTTAACATTATCAAAAATTTTTTGAGCAACATTTTTAGCCAGTACAATTTGGTTATTAGGAGGATTACGAAAATAAGGATATTTTAGAAAGTTAAGAAAGATAAATCCGAAGATAAAAAAAATAGTTAAAAATTTTCCCCATGAAGACTCTTTAAGAAAAACAAGAAAATAACTAATAATGACATAATAAAGCGGATAAAGAACACCAAAATAATGTGCATGTTTTGGTCCGTTGTACAATGACATTTCCAATATTATTAAAATAAAAAAAAATAGAAAAGCCTTAAGATGAGATTTTTGTTTGGCTATGCTAACAAAAGTAAGAAATAGAAAGAACAAAAGAAAATAGACTAAAAATTTATTTAAATTAATATTAAAAGAATAAAGATTCAAAAAATAAAAAGAATCAAAAAGACTGTTGAATTTCGTTAATAAACTTGTTCCTGATGATTGAAAAAGAGCGATAAAACTTTTGGTATTTAGGAATTGATGACGGAGATCAAAGACGATGAGGGGAGAGGAGAACAGAATGAAGGAAAATAAACAAATAAACAAATAAACAAATTTATGAATTAATTGTTTTCTTTCTTTCAATAAATCGATTAAATAAATAACAAAAATGGGAGGAATTAAAAAAAGGGCCAGATAATGGAGTTGAATGGCAAAAGATAAAAAAGTACCAAATAAAACAAAATAATACCACTTATTTGTTTTCAAACTTTTTATAACAAAATAAACAGTTAACAAAGTAAACAGAGGAAGAAGATTGGGATTCCAGGAAAAACGGGAGAAATCGATTAAAACCGAAGAAAAACTTAATAATATAGTGGAAATTAAAGCAATTTTTTTATCAAATAATTCTTTAACAATTAAATAGTTGATCAAAAGATAAAGCGATGAGAAAAAAGCCACGCCGACAGCCAGACCAATTGGATTGAAGTTAGATAATAGCAACCAGGGGGCGATAAAATAATAATAAAAAGGACCAAGATAAACTTGGCCAACTGAAGTAGGTGGACCTATTGCTGGGAAATGTTCTAAAGTAATAATTCTTTTAATAATAATTGCATCACGTCCCTGATCACCCAAAAAAGTAACAAAATCAGTCAGTCGATAAAAACGTAAAAAAATTCCCACAAGAAGAACAATAATTAAAATCCAATTTTTTGCTACAATATTAGTTATGCGGCGCATATATCCTTATTTAATTTTAACATTAATTGTTTTAATTTCTAGTTTAGTTCTTTGGAGAAATGTCGATTTTCTCACTATATATAGACAATATGATGGGCCATTGTACGTAGTGCCGGCAAAAACTTTTTATAATCCAAAAACAATTGATGACCTTCATGTTGAAACTGGAGTGTCAAATAAATATTTTGCTGCTCATTTACCGCTATATCCAATATTAATTAGAACAGTTAGGGAGATTGGGGAAGTTGGGGGGATTTGGGGAAAACTAGGATATCTAAAGGCGATGGTGGTTGTTAATTTGCTGATAACGATCGGGTTGGTATTGTTTTTTTATTATCTCCTTAAGAAATTTAAACTGACAAAAAATCCATTAATATTAGCATCGGTCTTATTATTTTTACCCCGATTTTTGGTAGTTAGATCAACGGGTGCACCAGAAAGTTTATTTATTTTATTGATTTTGTTATCACTTTTCTTTTTTGAAAAAGAAAAGTTTTGGTTGGCTGGTTTATTTGGTGGATTGGCCACAATGACAAAAACACCGGGGATATTATTGTTTGGTGGGTATGGGTTAGTTTTTTTAGAAAGGACATTCAAAGAAAAAAAAGTTAATTGGCGGTGGTTAGGGATTATGTTGATACCATTAGGGTTATTGGTGGTATTCTGGTTATACCAGATTCAGTATGATGATTTTTTTGCTTACTTTAATTCGGGTGACAACATTCATCTGGTCTTTCCATATTCAGTCTTCAACTTTCAAAAACCTTGGGTAGGAACAGCCTGGCTTGAAGAAATATTATTTTATTATTTTATTTACGGGTTAACTATTATTTATTTAAAAAATAGTAAATACAGAAGTTTTTTCTATTTTAGTTTAGTATTCTTTACTGCAACTTTGTTTGTCCAGCATCGTGATATTAGCCGTTATTCTTTACCGTTATGGCCGTTAGCCTTGATTGCTTTTGAGGAATTCTTTACTTCAAAGAAATTCTTGATTATTTTTATTATTTTATTGCCGGCGATATTTTTATATGCCTGGAACTTCCTACTTTATAACGTAATGCCGATCAGTGATTGGTCGGCGTTTTTATAAGAATAAAAATTATAATTATTATAATATTTATAAAATGACAAAATTTTTTAAAAAGAGGTGGTATTTGATTTTGGCAGTAATTTTAGTTTTAGCATTTATTTTTTATAAATTTGATGCAAAGCCAAAAACAACCGAAAAAAGTTATAAAGTAAAGACTACTAATTTAAAAGAAGAGTTATCTTTTTCCGGACAGATTGATGCTACGGAAAAAGTCAATTTACGTTTTCAGACTTCCGGCCGGTTAGCCTGGGTAGGTGTTCAAGAGGGTGATTATGTAAAAAAATATCAAATTTTAGCCAGTCTTGATCAGCGGGATATAAAAAACCGGTTACAAAAATATCTCAATACTTTTGTCAGTCAGAGGCTGAGTTTTGAACAGACAAAAGATGATTATTGGAATAAACAGTATGATCTGTCCGAATTAATAAGAAAAAGTGCTCAAAGAACATTGGAAGATAGTCAATATGATCTTAATAATTCAGTTTTAGACGTGGAATTACAAAACTTATCTTTAGAATATGCTAATTTGTGGACACCGATTGAAGGAGTGGTGACAAAAGTCTCAACACCTTTTTCCGGAGTTAATATTACTCCGTCCGGGGCAGAGTTTGAAGTGATTAATCCAAAAACAGTTTATTTTTCAGCCACAGCTGATCAAACTGAAGTGATTAAACTAAAGACGGGTGATGAAGGAGAGTTGACCCTTGATGCTTATGCTGATTTAAAAAATAAAGTAAAGATAGATTATTTGGGATTTATTCCAAAAACCGGGGAGACCGGAACTGTTTATGAAGTCAGAATGAAGATTCAAGATTCGATAAATAGCGAAAGCCTTCGTTATGGAATGACCGGGGACACGACTTTTGTTTTGCGAGAAAAAAATAATATTTTAGCGATTCCGGTAAGTTACTTAAAAGGTAGTAAGGGAAATGACTATGTTTATATGAGAACTAATAATAAACGAAATAAAATAAAAGTCGAGACAGGTGATGAAATTGACGGAATGATTGAAGTCACCTTGGGATTAAACGCGAACGATATTATCTATGATTAAACTCAAAAATATCTGGAAAGAGTACAAGATTGATAAGGATAATGTCTTCACAGCGCTGAAAAAAATAGAACTGACTATCGAAAAAGGAGAATTTACCGCAATAATTGGTTCTTCTGGATCTGGGAAATCAACGCTTATGCATATTATTGGGCTTCTTGACAGACCATCTCAAGGTGAGGTGTCTATTCATGATAAAAACACATCCAGTCTTAATGACTCCGCAATATCAAAATTGAGAAGCGAGTACGTAGGATTTGTATTTCAACAATTTCATCTCATTAACAATTTAACTGTTTTGGAGAACATTCTTCTTCCAGCCAGATATTCACGAAAAAAACTAGAATACGATCCAAAAGAAAAAACATTCAAGTTGCTGCATCGATTTGGTCTAACCGATAAAAAGATGTACTATCCCAATAAGCTGTCTGGTGGAGAGCAACAGCGTGTTGCCATAGCGCGTGCGCTTATTATGAATCCTGAACTGCTTCTTGCCGATGAGCCGACCGGTAATCTTGACAGCAAAAACGGAGCGATTATTCTTGACATTCTTGAAGAGTTAAACAAGAAAGATAACCTCACCGTGATTGTAGTTACTCATGAGAAAACTGTCTCGGGTAGAGCACGAAGATCAATTCAATTAAAAGATGGGCAAATATTATCAAATTAATTTTTTTTAAATGAACTATCTTAATTTTATATTGCAGTCGGCGTACGATGATTTAAGAAGAAATAAGATACGAACTTTTCTGACGTCTCTTGGGATTCTAATTGGAGTAGCTGCAGTAGTGCTTATTCTTGCATTTGGTCTAGGGCTTAGGGTCTTCATTACGTCACAATTTCAAGGCTTAGGGACTAATCTTATATTTGTACTTCCTGGAAGAGTACTTTCTCAAGGCGGGGGAGGATTTAGACCGGGAGCAGGGACGCTTGGGGGTATTCGTTTTGATGAAAAGGATGTGTTGAGTTTAAAAAGAATAGAGGAGATTGAATATGTTGTCCCGTATTCTGTAAAGACTGTACAGGTTCAATCAAAAGGAAAGTCAGAGATAGCTGATATAAGAGGGACAACAGAAGATGATTCTGTAATAAATAATGTTGAGATGGATCAAGGAATATTTTTTGATAGAAAAGATGTAGAAAAAAAAAGTAAGATTGCAGTACTCGGACAAACGATAGCAGAGAAACTTTTTCAATCATCCGAACTTGGTCTTGGAAAAACTATTCGCGTCGAAAACCACCGATTGAAAGTAATAGGAATTCTTAAGAAAAAGGGAGATCTTAGTCACAACTCAGATTCTTCTATCTTTATGCCTTATACGAGCGCATTTGTCTTTAGTCAAGATAAAAAATTCTTCGACATTCATATTCAACTTAGAGATTATAAAGAAATTGAAAAGGTAAAAGAAAAAATTAAACAGACCCTTTTGAAGCGATACAAAGAAGATGATTTTAGCGTTGTAGAGCAGACGGAGATATTGGGCACGATTGAATCGATTCTCAGTGCTGTAAATTTACTTTTGGTTGCCTTAGGGGCGATATCACTCATAGTCGGTGGAGTGGGGATTATGAATATTATGTATGTTTCAGTGACGGAGAGAAGAAAAGAGATAGGGATACGACGGGCCATAGGAGCAACAAGTCAGGATATTCTTTTGCATTTTCTTATAGAATCGGTGTTGCTGTCTCTATTTGGAGGATTGATAGGTCTTGGACTCGCATTCATTATTGTTTTTTTTATTCAAAAGTTTTTTCCCGCTTATATTGATTTAAATTCGATTATATTGGCTCTTGGAGTGTCCTCGTTAATCGGGATTGTCTTCGGTGTCTTTCCGGCCAAAAAAGCCGCTGACTTATCACCGATTGACGCAATCAGATACGAATAGTTGTAAATACTTGCAAATACTTATAAATAAGTATTATAGTTCTTGACACTTTGGGCAAAAAAAAGAACTTCGACCGTTGTGTTTGACTCGTTTTATAATTGTTTTACAAACCAAACAGGGTTGTTTTTCCCGTTGATAAACTAAGAAATTTCTTTGATGACCTCCCCTTGATCCGTCAGGTAAAATAAAAGCTTCGTCAGCTCCCGATGACCCCAAGTCTTTTAGGCCCTCCGAAATTGTTTGTTTAATACTTTTGTAAAGCAGTGTTATTTCTTTTTTTGTTAAAGAATTTGATAATCTTTGGGGATGAACTTTGGCAAGAAAAAGAGAATCGTTGGCATAAATATTGCCGATGCCAGTTATCAGATCTTGATCCATAAGTAAAACCTTAACTGGTTTTCGAGTTTTGCGGGTTAACCCTTCGACTATGCTCAGGGCAAACTTCTTATCTAAAACATCAATTCCTTTGGGTTTCAATGGTTGGTCGCTAATTTTTACCCAACCAAATTTACGAAGATCGTTGAAAAATAAACCGCTTCCATCAGTGAATTTGATGATCACACGAGTTGTATTGGCCGGCATTTTATTTCCACCGGTAAAAGGAATGATGTTTTGAAAAACGGCACTGTTTACATTTTTTGAAAAAAGGATTTGACCGGACAATTTAAAGTGAATGTTAAGAAAATTTTCCTGTAGGGGTCGGTCTTGACCGACCCTCGTTAGTTTGAGGACGAGCACCTTACCGTAACGATCGACGGAAACAATCTTTCGATTTAAAACGTCATTTTTATTGCCAACAAAGTTTTTAGGGGAAAGGATTTTAATGTCAGCAATAATTTTTCCAATAATATTTGGTTTAAGTTGGCGTTTGATTGATTCAACTTCAGGTAGTTCGGGCATATGTTTGTGTCATCCCCTTGAAGAAGGGGATCCAGTGCTTGATGTTCTGGATTCCCGCCTCCGCGGGAATGACAATACTAAACTTTTGATTTAATAAATTGTTTTATATTTTCCTCAAACTTTTCTTCACTAAATTTTTCCGCCGTTTTTCGTGCCTCTTTTTTCATTTCTATTAATTGTTTTTTGTTAAGTTTATTAAATTCTTCAATCTTTTTTATGAGACTATATGAGTCTAATTGGTCGAATAGGAATCCGTTCGTGCCGTCTTTGACATATTCCGGTAAACCGCCGGATCGAAAAGCGATGACAGGTAGACCGTATCCCATTGCTTCAACGACAGCGATTCCAAACTCTTCGTCTTTTGATGCAAACAAAAAGGCTTTGGCATCAAGATAAATTTTTTTTAGTACTTCATCAGTCAAATTTCCTAAAAATTCAACTGTTGATCCGGCTATTTGTTTTAATCTTTCTTCATCGCGACCGGTACCGACGATTTTTAATTTAAATTTCGCAATGTTTGCGGCTCTGATTAAAACATCAATATGTTTAGCGCGGGCTAATCTGGAAACTGTTAAGTAATAGTTGCTCGGTTGACGAGTTAACGAGTTAACGAGTTTAAATTCAGGAATAGTAACAGGTGGGTAAATGACTGTTGAATCACGGCGGTAAAATTTCTCAATCCGCTTTTTTGTCTCAACACTATTGGCGATCAGATAGTCAACTCGTTGTGAAGAAGTAAAATCCCAAATCCTCAAGAAATGATTAACGATATAACCGTAAATTTTTATTAAAAAATATTTTTGCCATTCGATGGCCGTTTCGTAACCATAGAGATATCGAGGCGGATGATGAATATAGGAGATATGAACAGTTGGTTTTTTTGTTTTTATACCTTTGGACATCCAAGAACCGGAGGAAGAAATTACTAAATCATATTTTGAAAAATCAAAACTTTCCCAAATCAAAGGAGTTAGAAATCTAAAAGGGGAATAATATTTATTTAGAAACGGAATCTTGCCAAACCAGGAAACATTGACTTTCCAGTTTTTTATTAATTCTTTATGAGAACCAAGTGAATTTAGATCGAAAGTTGTTGTATAAACATCGGCTTGGGGAAAGATCTTTTTTAGGGAAACAAGAACGCGCTCGGCCCCCCCAAATTCGCTTAATTGATCGTGAACTAATGCAACTTTCATTCGTATATTATACTAAGAATATTATGTCATTCCCGCGAAGGCGGGAATCCAGACTAATATCACCATATTTAAAATGAATTGATAGACTGGATCCCCTCCTACGAGGGGATGACAATTTTGACTTATGAATATTATCAATGCCTTTATTTTAGGATTAGTAGAAGGTGTGACAGAATTTCTGCCGATTTCTTCAACCGCTCACTTGATTATTTCTTCCAAGTTGTTAAATATTCCCCAAACGGAGTTTCAAAAATTTTTTGAAGTTTTTATTCAGTCGGGGGCGATTTTGGCAGTTGTTTTTGTTTATTGGAAAGTCATTTTAAGAAATCGATATTTAATGATTAATATTATTTTGTCTTTTATTCCAACGGCAGTTGTTGGCTTATTACTTCATAAGATAATTAAAAACGTTTTCTTTGAAAGCTTTACTTTGATTGCAGTCAGTCTATTTATTATTGGTTTATTCTTTATTATTTATGAATTTTTGTTAAAAAAGAAAATCGTTAAAACTGACAAAAAAATTATTCAAATGACAATTGTTCAGGCGTTACTGATTGGTGTTGGGCAATCGCTGGCGGTTGTCCCCGGAGTGTCAAGGGCAGGAGCAGTCATTTTAATAATGATGATTTTAGGATTTAATCGAGAAGAATCAGCTTTATATTCTTTTGTTTTGGCAGTGCCAACACTTTTTGCAGCTTCAACTTTTGATTTTATCAAAACAGATCCTCAATTAATTTTTTCAGGCAGTAATCCGCTATTTTTGTTTATAGGTTTAATTACTTCTTTTTTTAGCGCACTACTGGCAATAAAATGGTTTATTAAGTTCCTGCAGAAAAATTCTCTGACGTATTTTGGAGTTTATAGAATAGCGCTTGCCCTCATGACATTTCTTATTATTTAAGTGCCGAGAGTCAGAATCGAACTGACATCTGGGGTTTTTCAGACCTCCGCCGTGACCACCTTGGCTATCTCGGCAAAAAAATGAAACAAGGTTAATTATACAAAATAAAATGTGGAACCGGAAGGAGTCGGACCTTCTGCATCGACTTTATAAGAGTCGCGTTCTACCGATGAACTACGGTTCCTAATTTTTCAAAATTATATCAAATTTCTAAGTGGACCTACCGAGAATTGAACTCGGATCTTGGCAATGCGAATGCCACATTCTACCGTTGAACCATAGGCCCTTCGACTCTTCTTCGACTTTGCTCAGAATCGCTCAGGGTAAACCCTTTATTGTGTTCCCGGGCAGAATTGAACTGCCATCAAAGCCTTCGGAGGGCCTTATTCTATCCGTTGAAATACGGGAACAACCATTAATATTATATCTAATATTTTTATATTGTTTTACCTATTCTACTTTGATAAAATAACTTGAAACAAATTTATTTTTTATGCATAGAAAAATTTCTTCAACCATGATCTCCCAACATCCTGATAATGCCAGCAAACCCTATTGGCACAACAGCACTTTTATCAGCATTGGTCACGAAACTAAAGAATGTTTTCTTTCTTTTTCTGACTTGGGTGTTTCCGAGTATAAATGGGATTGGGAGGGAAAATATGTCGACGAATCGGTGATTGAACGGCTTTTCAGCGAATATCACAATTATTTTAAAAAAAACCCGTTGGGAAAAGAAAAATTTTTGACTTTCCGACTGCCAAACCCTAAGGTGGAAACGGAGTTTCGCCTGGGGAGAGCCTTCATGGGAATATTAAGTGCGGCTGGTTTGGCTAAACAAATCGGTGTTCACAGCCCGCCTTTATTTGAAGTAATTTTACCGATGACCGAATCAGCCGAAGAAATGATTGCCATTCAAGAAGCCTTTAGAGAAATTGCCTCGTTAAAACACGCTCTCTATGATTTTGGGGAGAACAGCTTAAAACATATAGAAATAATTCCTTTATTCGAACAGGTCTCAACAATTATGTCATCTCATCAACTTTTGGAAAAATATTGGCGATTACACGAAAAAATGTTTCATTTTAAACCAATTTATTTTCGTCCATATTTAGCCCGCTCCGATCCGGCCTTAAACTCCGGCTTAGTGCCAACCGTGTTGGCAATAAAAATCGGCCTTTCTCACTACATTGAATTTGAAAAAAAACATAATGTCAAACTCTATCCGATTATTGGTTCGGCTTCCTTGCCTTTCCGCGGCGGTTTAACTCCAAATACGGTTGAACAATTTTGCCGTGAATATAGAGGAATAAAAACAGTCTTAATACAAAGCGCTTTTCGTTATGACTATGAAAAAAAATTGGTAATTAAAGCCATTAAAAAACTGGAAAAAATTCTTCCTCAAGGAAAGGCGGTATCAATTTCTGTATTTGAGGAACAAACTTTAAAAAAATTGATTACAGTTTTTGAAAAATATTATCGAGACACTATTGAACAACTTGCGCCTTTAATTAACAAGATAGCTTTTTATCTTCCCAAAAGGCGGGAAAGAGTCTTACACATCGGACTTTTTGGTTATTCTCGGGGGGTGGGAAAAGTCAAACTGCCAAGGGCGATTAGTTTTACCGGGGCTTTATATTCTTTAGGAATTCCTCCGGAAATAATTGGCACGGGCAGAGGGATTAAGTACGCGATAAAAACTAATCAGACAAAGTTGCTGGAAAAATATTATCTAAATATAAAAGAAGACTTAAGACGAGCCGGACGATTTGTCCAGAAAGATGAGTTAATTAAATTGGCAAAAAAATCCCAGGTTTGGAAAGACGTGTTAGAAGATGTCTCAGAAATTGAAGAATACTTAGGAGAAAAATTAGAACCGAAAACCAAAGAAGAAAAAGAACATTTTGAAACTGTCAAAAAGCTTTATGAAAAAATGAATTCGGGAAAAAAATATCAGGGATATTTGAATCGTTTGGCAGAACTTAGAAAAAGTTTAGGATAAAAAAATTCTCTTGCAAAAATATTAGAAAACTTTATTATTGTTGCTATTATGAATAGTATTAACATTTCTAATCGTCTTCACAAAGTTCTTGCTTCTCCAATAAGGAAATTAATTCCATACGCCAATGAAGCAAAAAGACAGGGAATAAAAGTCTACTATTTGAACATAGGTGATCCAGACGTAAAGACTCCAGAAGTGATGATTAATGTTTTGAAAAAATGGACAACCAATCCGATTCCCTATGATCAATCGCATGGAAACCCAAATTTTTTGAAGTCGTTAGTGAACTATTATAATAAGTTAGGTTATCCATTCATTAATAAAAATTGTGTTCAGGTGACAACAGGAGGATCAGAAGCTATTTCAATGATCTTTTTCGCTATTTGCCAGCCTGAAGAAGAAATAATTATATTTGAACCATATTATACCAATTACAATTCTTATGCAGTTATTAATGGAGTCAAACTAGTTTCAGTTTTAACCAAAGAAGAAACCAATTTTCACTTGCCGGAAAAAAAAGAAATAGAAAAAAAAATAACTCAAAAAACCAGAGCGATTATTATTTGTAATCCCAATAACCCAACCGGAACGGTTTATACGCAAGACGAAATGGAAATGCTCGTCTCCATATGTGAAAAAAATAATTTATTTCTAATTTCCGATGAGGTTTACCGCGAATTTGTTTATGATGGCAAAAAACATGTTTCAATTCTTGATTATATGCAAAAATTTCCAAAACAAACAATTCTCGTTGATAGTCTTTCTAAACGTTACGGCCTTTGCGGTGCTAGATTAGGGATGATCGTTTCTTTGAACGAAGAGATAATGAATGGAGTATTAAGAATGGCCCAGGGAAGGCTGTCTTCCGGATATGTTGATCAAACCATGGCGGAAAAGTTAATTGAAGTCAAAGAATCTTACTATAAAGCGGTTCATAAAGAATATCAAACTCGACGCGATATTCTTTATAAAGGATTAAAATCTATACCCGAGGTTTATTTGGAGAAACCAGAGGGGGCCTTTTATATGATCGTGAAATTACCGGTAAAAAATAGTGAAGATTTTTGTCAGTGGTTGTTAGAGAAATTTAGTTATAAAAATGAAACTGTTATGTTAGCGCCGGCGGCCGGATTTTATGGCACTAAAGGTCGGGGAAAAGATGAAGTGAGAATTGCATATGTATTAAATTGTAATGATTTGGAAAAAGCGATTGAGATATTAAGACAAGCTCTGGTAGAATATAACAGGAAATAAGCTACGAATTGTCAAGCGGGCGTAGTTTACCGGTAAAATGCCTCCTTGCCAAGGAGGAGACAGAGGGTCCAATTCCCTTCGCCCGCTCACGAGCTTCTTAACGAGCTAATGCGGGTTTTTTTACTTCAAATATCTTCCTATAAAAATAGTCAGCCAGAGGAAAATCAGTAGACAAAATACAGTTTCGGAAACGGCGTTAAAATAATTAAAAAATAAAAAAATATTTCCGATGATAGATTCAATGAGAATTAATAATTTTGAGAAATTGATAAAATTTTCGTCGCGGGTCAGTTTGGCTAAAGTATATTGAGAAAATATCCAAGAAAAAAAAGTAATAATAAAAATTATCAGATGAATTAAAGGAAATTGATTGGTGGGAAAAAATCCCAGTAAACCAAAGGACAAAACTGCCATCAGCCAAATCATAGCCGTCAATGTTATTAAGCGGAGATTATAAAACTTAAAAACGTAATAAGTAAAACTCAGATCCAAAAAACATTTGACAAAAAATAATAAGTTAAAAATTGACAGTTGATTTTTATCAAGAAAATAACTCATTTGAGAAATGGTGTAGTCGGTAAAATTGTAGTTTTTTGTTTGGGCTCCCAAGTAAAAAGTGGACATCAGAAAAAATACGATGGAAAGGACTGCGTTATATTTAAAGATTTTGATCCGACTTATTTGTTGGTTCTCCATAAAAAGATTATAGACCTTTGAGGATTTTTTCGAAAGCCTGGCTATCTGAAGGATAAGTTAAAGTTTTTTTCACTTGGTCAGCATCGACAAATTTTGCCTCGCTCATTTCCCAGTCATGATTTTTTGGATCACCGGAGACATACTCCATTAAAAAATAATAGACAGTTTTCTTGATTAGTGTTCCAAGCCATTGATATTCATATTCAGTTTTAATCGGTTTTTTATTAACAATTTTTGCTTTAATTCCGCCTTCTTCCTCCACTTCACGTAGGGCTGCTTTTTCCATCGATTCGTTTTTATTGTTATCTCCAACTAAGCCCTTAGGGAAGACCCAGCCCTTATGCTCCGAATGCTGACATATGAGCCATAGTAAATTTTCAATTTTCAATTTACAATTTTCAATTCTTTTGTAAACAATTCCGCCGGCCGAAGTCTGATGAATGATTTTCATTGTTTTTATTATACTTTAGATTTAACAATTCATCAAAATTTTGAACGACATAATCAGCTTTCTCGATAACTACCTGCCTCTTTACATGTTCTGTAAAAGCAATAAAATATTTTGCCGCTCCCAATTGCTTGATTTGATAATCGGCATAACCATCACCAATTACATATATTATTCCATGCAGTTTTAATTTTTTTACTGCGATGGCTTTACCGTTGTTGCTGCTTAAGGGATTATTTTCATCATAACCGGTTATCTGTCCTTCTCCATCGAATTTGAATGTATTAGCTAAGACATGATTTGGAGCGATTGAAAATGGTTCGACTACAGGAACAATACATTCTTTAAATCCTCCTGAAACTATATAAATCTGACCATAATATTTTTTAAAAAATTGTTTGTTTCGTATAATTGATTGAGTAATTTTTCTTTTAAATATCCTGACAACTGTTTGGATATCCTGTCTGGTTCCCTTGATCAGTCTCAATCTTCTTTGCAAACTTTTTTCAAATGACAGTTTACCTTCCATTCCTTGATTCGTGATGTTTTTTATTTCCTGCAAGATTTCTTTTTTATTATAACTATTTTTTAATACGACATTAGCCAACTCTTCCAGAGTCTCCGTTTGGACAAAGGTGCTGTCAAAATCGATGATAAAATATTTTTTTTGGACCATAAAAAAACCCCGCTTTCTGCGGGGTGCTTAATAACTTGAATCACATCACAATAGTCCCCGCATATTCAGGGGTCTTTGGGATGGGGAATAGTTATTTAAAACATCAACTCTGTCATTCATGTTAAGAAGATGATATAAAAATAATAATTCTATGTCAATTGATTTTAAACACCAATACCAACCGCTTGTTTAATATTGTTAAAACCGTCTTTTTTCAACAGTTCTTCCAACTCCAAATTTATTTGAGAAATTAATTGCGGTCCTTGAAAGATCATTCCGGTTATTAACTGAATTAATGATGCTCCTAACTTTATTTTTTCATAAGCATCTTGACCGGAAAATATGCCGCCGCAGCCGATGATAATTAATTTATTCCTATAATTTTTATAAGTTAATTTAATCAGTTCATTTGATCTTGGCTGACAGGGTTTGCCGCTGAAATAACCGGCTTTATATTTATTTACTTCCTGTCTGTCAAGTAATGGACTTTTTCTATCTTTGAAAAGATTGCCAATAATTACTCCCTTTATAAATTCAAATTGACTAATTATTTTTAATAAAGCAGAAAACTCTTGATTAGTTTTATCAATTGGCATCTTGACAAAAACGGGTTTCTTTAACTTCAATCGTTTAATCGATTGAAGTAGCTGTCTAAAATTTTCCGGTTTATAAAAATTAACATTTGTGTTGATTAAATTCGGACAACTAATGTTTAATTCATAATAACTGTTTTTTATTTTGGCTTTTTCAAAAACAGAAAATGCCATTTTTATATCATCAATAGAATCTTCGAGACGAATAAGATTTTTATTATTTGATACTCCAATACTTACTCCAAGAGGTATTTGATAGTTTAGTTGGGACAACTTTTGAGAAATTTTTTCGGCTCCCAAATTTCTAAATCCTTTATTAACCATCAGGGACCGAGATTTTGGCAGACGGCCTAATCGGGGTAGAGGATTACCTTCATAGGATAGGTTAGTAATTGTTCCAACGCTTTGAAATCCAAAACCGAGTGAAAATAAAACTTGAGTAAGTTGAGCGTTATAATCAAAACCGGCCGCCAGACCAACCGGTCCGGAAAAATTAATACCGGCGACTGTTTGTTTTAGTTTTATTTGAGACTGATAGTTCAATTTCCAGTTAAAGTAATTTTTGATAAAAGTTTTTCCAAACAGTTCACCTCTTGACACCATTAAGTTATGGATAAATTCAGCATCAAATAAAAAAAAGACTGGCTTGATTATTGTTTGATAAATAAAGGCGATTATTGTTAAACGAAGAAAGAATCTTTCTTTATAAAAAATCTTGTAGCTTAGGAAAAAAATAATAAAACTAATTAAAGCTGACAAGGTACAGTAAATACAGATGCTTTTTAAAATAGCCAATTGAATGTACATGAAATATAAAGAAAAAATGGCGCCAATCATTGATTGAAGAATAATCCAGTAGGCAAAAACTTTTTTCCTAAAAATTATTAAAGAAATTAGGGCAATTAAAAGAAGAGAATATTGGATAATTCCGAAAACAGCCAATGGAACACCAAACATAATCGAGTACGAGCTTCTTAAGACTTTGCCGCAGTCGGAGGCAATCGGAAAAAACCGGTTAACGGTACAAGGGGGGATGACCTGCTGATAATGTTCATAAGTTAAATACCCGGCGTCAATGATTCCGAAAATAATAAACAGGATGAGGAAAAAATACTGTTTTAATATAGCTGTGTAAGTTAGTTTATTTTTCATAGCAGAATATATATGATAAGAACTTTTTAATCCTATATAATTATTATCTTTTTTTTATCTCAGATATGCTCTTTAAATAATCAGATAAATATTTCTGTATGATACTATCATTTTCATTGACGAAGTAATGATATCCCTTATGTATTGAAATATCACTATAATCACGATAATATACTTCGTAGTACCCAAGAGAATTTCTATATATTATGATTGGGAAACTCCTCTTATATACATCAAAAGTTAATTTATCTTTTAAAAAAGTGTCGCTATTTGCAATAAAATATTTATATAGCTCCTGATACAGCTGTTTATTACCTATGGGGATATATATATTTCCTAAGACGCCTTTTGCTATTAATTTCATATTATCTATATTGACAACCCCATTCTTTAATTGTTCATTGAAGTTCAAACTTGTATAGATTAATCTGTTTCTTGAATATTCATTTGTATAAAATGGTTGAGATCCTTTCAAGTATTCTGATATATTTCTGTCTAGTTGTAAGTTTGCATGAATTATATCTTCAGCAAGTGACTCAAATTGCTGTTCAGGTCGAGTAATAAGGTCAGAGGGAAATAGAACAAATGATGATTTTTGATAAAAAGGAACATACTCAGTCCAGTTACGAGAAATATCAATATTAACTTCGCTTTTTACAGGATAAGAAAAAAAACTATCATAAGTATGATCAAGGTAATTAATTGCATAAATATATTCCATATCTTTTATTAAGATATTATTTATATTTTGCTGTTTTACATATAATTTTATTCCGGAATTAAATGTCTTCAGTAATGTATAGCCAACGTTACTAAAAATATTGTTTATTAGTTCATTATTACCCACTAGTTCCTCTATTTTTTTCTTATTTACGATAATAGGAATGTTAATCGACTGACCTACTTCGTCGGATTTATATCCTGCATAACCAAGTATGTTAACGATGGTCCATCCATGGACAATATTTCCTCCGTCAGAAGGAAACCAATTGCTTAAATCAGAAAATCCATAATATGGTTCTTTATTTGCAAGAATTCGAACTTTTGTATCAGTTTTAATCAGACGCAGAAAACCAAAAGGTGTTTTTTGGGAATTTTTCCAAATATAAATTGTATAAAAAACACTTTTTTTAAAAGGATTTGTTTTTCCTGTCCCAACCTCATAAATAGTAAATGTTGCCTCTATTCCAACGCTCTTTTCAACATATTCTTTAATGGAGTTTATTATTATTGTGTCATGAGATTCTTTCGGTTTTGAATACCAATCGATTGTTTTTAATATTGGCGTTCTATTTTGGTATTTTGTATATGAATAGGTAATGTAAACAATAATTGCAGTCAAGGATAAGAATAAAAATACAATAAAAACGATTAAAGAGGTTATTTTATTCATTGATTAATTATACAGAATTTTCACTAATTTTAAAATTATTTTACCTTATATCTCTACAAACCAAATTAAGAGTGGAGACAGGATCGTTACTGAGATGAGAGGATTCGTCTCGCCAGGGCGGTGGGGGCGAGATTTGAACTCGCGATGACATTTCTGCCATGCAGGTTTTCGAAACCTGTGCATTCAACCGCTCTGCCACCCCACCTCTGAGTAAGGATTTACACATGATATTTTACCAAAGCTGATTGTTAAACGGTGAAGATTGAGGTAAAATATAAACTCAGGTGCGTTGGCGAAGTGGTAACGCGACTGTCTGTCCCAGCACTATCTTGCCAAATGGCGGCTTGGTGGCGAAGAGGAAACGCAGGTGTCTGCAAAACACCTATTGCAGGGGTTCGATTCCCCTCCAAGCCTCAACGGCATTTGGCCTAGAAGTGCGGGATCCCGAAGTCGTATTCCGACGAAGTCGGAAACGTACTTCTGGGACAAAACAGTTATGCGCCAGTTCAATTCTGGCACGCACCTCCGGCGGTTTGCCAATCACCCCCCTTTCCTTTTTGGGGAAGACCGGCATTTTTTTATCAATTCTTTTAATTCATTACTTATTTTTCTTTGTTTTTGATATTTAATTTTAAAATCAATAAAGTTAAATAAAACGGCGGCACGACTTCCGGTAATTCCCATTATTTTTCCAATATCTTTGAAGGTCTTATTCTGTTGATGAAGTTCCCAAGCCTGATAATATCTTTTCAGATTTCGTGCTATAGAAGAGTGATTTTTTAGCAAGAATTAAAAACTTTTTCAAGCTTTCTCTGATAATCAGTCTTGGTAAAACTCATTGCTTTTTTATGAGCGGAATCCACCATTTTGATTATCTTTTGGTATTCTAAATACTCACCGTTCCTTTTTATTTTATCTTTAACATTCATACAATCATTGTAAAACTTTTAACAACTATCTGTCAATAATAATTTAGTTCTTGACATATATAAAATTTAATAGGTATAATATCTGTATCACGATGACTGGATAGGCTTAAGGTTTCGACCGACCGCTGATGCCAGTCTTTTTTTTGTATTCTAAACTATTCCTTAACCAGTCAACTTGAACTATATATCCAGAAAAAGGCCTAAATAATCTTGAATAAAATTTATTTGGGGTTAATAAATGTAAGAACTTTTTTTTAGTTTCTAAATACTCAACCAAACAATAGAAGTCTCCGTCTCCCGAAACAATAATTGCTTTCTCATAATTAACAAATTCGATCATTGTATGTAGTACTAATTCCGCGTCAACATTTCCTTTAACTTTTCCGTTAGGTAATTCTAATGTTGGCTTCAAAATGATTACATACCCCATTTTTTGCATATGGGTGTATAGAGATTCATTGCCAGGTAAATACCCAATAAAAAGAAATGCTTTACAAACATTATATTTATTAAAAAGATATTGTCTAAATTTTCGCCAATCAAGCTTCCAACCTTGAGAACGCACGCCAAGATTTAAGTTTTGACTGTCAATAAAGGCATAAATTATTTCCTTTTTCATAGTTCTTTTTAACTTCAAGAACTATTGCTGTCAACTGTTTATAACCTACAAAGCTACTATTTTAGCCTGTCAAATCAATATTATTTTGACGATAGATATGCCATCAGGTCACGTACAACCGCGTGGGTTATGTATGAGGGCAAACCGGCGGTTTCCACCCCCTCCCGATTTTTGGAACCGGCATTTTTTTATAATTTCTTTTAATTCATTACTTATTCTCCATTGTTTTTGATATTGAATTTTAAAATCAACATGATTAAATAAAACAGCGGCACGGCTTCCGGCAATTCCCATTATTTTCCCAATTTCGACCCCCCAGGCCTGATAGTATCTTTTCAATTCGAAAAAATCCATAAACCATTCGATTTTTGTCAAAAGTTAGGGAAACCAATTGCAGAAAGTTCCAAATTATTTTTGTTGATATATCGTCAAAATATAGTTGCTATGGTAATCTAAACAATATGTTTTGTAGGTTATAAGCGACTGACAAAGATCTAATTATATGTTAGTTATTAAATATGCCTCAAAAAACAAAGGAATCTTATCTATATATCGATGGAACTAATTTGTTCGCCGGACAAAATGAATTATTTGGGCCATATAAATATCTTTCATTTGCTTATCTGATAAAAGAAATTAAAAGATTATTTTTCATTGACAATATTTTCTTTTACGCTTCTTACTTAAGTGATTTTAATCAACGTAAACCAGAACTCAAAAAATTAATTACAGCTGAAGCATTTTTTTATAAAGAGGTAAAATCATATCCTGGCTTAATTTTTTACAAAGGTCATCGATCACCAACGTCGGGAAAAGAAAAAGGGGTCGACGTCCATCTATCCGTTGATATTGTCAAAGATGTATTGTTAGGAAGTTGCAATGAGGTAGTAATTATGACCGGAGATGCTGATTTTATTTATCCTATTGAATTAGTAAAACAATTTAATGTAAAAACTGGGGCAATTTTTCTTTCCAATAGATTTTCTTTAGAAATGGCTTATAAAGTAAATAAAGCCTATGTGTTCAATTTTTTAGAAAAATTTAAAATCAATAGAAAGTTACCGAGACAACTAGAAATCTTAAAAAAAAGCCCTGCGTGTAAACACACAGGGTAGGTTAGACACATTATATCAAAAATTATTTAAAGTTTGTCAAGTTTATTTTTTCGCCATCCGTCTTTCGAAAAAATCCATAAACCTTCCGATTTATGACCTACAGAAGGTTAATAGACGAGGAGCTCTCGAATCTTTCTGTAGGTTTATTACCATGCTCTGATTTTTGTCAAAGTTTAGGCAAATGAGTTGGAAAATAATTCCCCTTTTAGCCTCATCTTGTAGGTTATAACCTACAAAGAAATAAAAAATTTGCTACAATGTTTTCCATGAATAAATCCTTCGATAATATTCTTAAAAAAATAAAAAAATTCAGAGATGAAAGGGATTGGAAAAAATTTCATAATCCAAAAGACATGGCCGAAGCAATCTCCATAGAATCAAATGAACTACTTGAATTATTTCTTTGGAAAACGAAAGAAGAATCAATCGAATTTGTCAAAAATAAAAAGAATAAAGAAGAAATTTCCGATGAAGTCGCAGACATTATGGCATTCTTAATTGAATTTTGTGATAACTCTGGAATTGATTTAGAAAAAGCCATCGAAAATAAACTTCAAAAAAATGCTAAAAAATATCCTGTCAACAAATCAAAAGGCGTCGCGACTAAATATACAAAATTATAAATATGTCAGATATCACAACTTTTCCCTTCGATAAAGTTCAACTTCATAAAATAAAAGATTATAAATTTGGACAAGATTGGCCAGTTGTATACATGATCGAAAATGGACAAGAAATATATATTGGGGAAACGGGCAATGCTTACGTTAGAAGTAGCCAGCATTATGATAATCCTGAAAGAAGTAAGCTTAGCCAAATTCATTTAATTACCGATGAAGAATATAATAAATCGGCAACATTGGATATTGAAGCTTGGCTAATTGAATATATATCTGCCGATGGTATTTTTAATTTACAAAATGGTAATTCAGGTCTCAGAAATCACAATTATTATGATAGAGAAAAATACAAAGCAAAATTTGAACTTATTTGGCAAAAGTTAAAAGAAAAAGCTCTGGTAAAAAATGAACTTATTCAAATAAAGAATAGTGATATTTTTAAATATTCACCTTATAAATCTTTAACAGAAGATCAAGTTTTAGTTGCTGAAAATTTATATAAAAATATCGTAACAGGCTCTCAAAAAATATCTATCATTAATGGTCAACCAGGTACAGGAAAAACAATTCTTGCAATATATCTGATAAAGTATTTAAAAGAAAAAGTGGAAACTAAGAATCTAAAAGTTGGGCTTGTTATTCCGATGACTTCGTTACGACGAACTTTAAAAAAAGTTTTTTCGAAAATTAGTGGCTTAAATTCCAATTTGGTTATTGGACCAAATGATGTTACTAAACAAAAATATGACCTTTTGATTGTGGATGAGGCTCATAGACTAAAGAGGCGGATAAATATAACAAATTATAGATCTTTTGACAAAACAAATAAATTATTTGGGCTAAATAATAACGGGACTGAGTTAGATTGGATATTAAGATCTTCAAAACAACAAATATTTTTCTACGATAAAAATCAAAGTGTCAGGCCAACAGATATTTCACATGAAAAGGTAGCCCAACTTGATGCAGTTCATTACGATTTAGTAAGTCAGCTACGAATCACAGCAGGCGAACAATATATTAATTTCATTGATGACCTTTTTGATTTAAGGAGTGTAAAACACTATGACTTTCCCAACTACGACTTTAAAATCTATGACAATATTCATAATATGGTCTCAGATATTAAACAAAGGGACAAAGAATTACGACTTTGTAGGGTTGTTGCAGGATATGCATGGCCATGGATAACAAAAAATAATAGAGAGGGGTTTGATATTGAAATTGACGGTCTTAAATTGGTTTGGAATAAAACTACTCAAGATTGGGTAAATTCTCCGAACGCTATCAATGAGGTTGGATGTATTCATACTGTACAAGGATATGATTTAAATTACGTTGCTGTAATAATTGGTCCTGAATTATCTTACGATGAGGTTAATAATAAATTAGTGATCGATATTAAAAAATATATGGATATAAATGGTAAACGATCGATTACAAGTATTGAAGAATTACAAAGATACATTATTAATATATATAAAACGTTATTGACTCGAGGTATAAATGGAACATATATTTATATAGTCGATAAAAAACTTGCAAAATATTTTAAAAGTAGATTGAAAAGTTAAATTTATTATATATTTATAATAAAAAAATTTAGAGATGAACGAGATTGGAAAAAATTTCATAATCCGAAAGAAGAAAATCAACCTGATAGATTACCATCGGGAAGACTAACTCAAAATGGATATTTTATTAATTCAATAATTTCCTATAAAAAAGGTGCGATAAAACCTGAATTGATTAAAGTTTATGAAAAAATCATGAATGGAGTTTGGTCTTTAAAAGGGTTTTTTGATTTAACCGATTATAAAATTTCGAGATGGAAAATTTTATCTCGGGAATAAGAATCATGAGATGGAATATTTTTTAGATAACTGGAATTTAATAAAATAAGATGAAAATAGTCGATTTTATTCTTGATAATTTTTATAACCATTATTCTCGATTAAAAGATAGTGATAATAAAGTAAGCGGAAAAGATTTATTGATTGTGATCATGTTTTTTGTTCCCGTTCTTCTTTTAAGAATCTCCATTGATCTAATTCCGATTATTACAAAATATTATCCATTCTCTCTACTATTCAAAAACAAACTGCTTCACTATAAATATAGAAAAGAAAAAGCTTTTACATATTACTTAGAAAAACAAATGATAAAAAGAAAGAAGCCATTTCATGTTGAGGGTGTAGATTACGACAGATTTTTTATTACTTTTCACGGGTATTTTTTAAAAAAACAAGATAAAACAATGGGAAAATTATTAACGGATATTGTTGAAACTAAATTGAAAATGGAAAAAGGAAACGTTTATGTTCGGGATGTTGATAAGAATAAAGTTAAGATCTTGGTACCAGCAGAAAATTTTAATTCAAATAAATAGTCTAAATTATTTCCAAACCCCCAACCTTAATTCTTTTGCAGATTTTTCCGCAGATAATAATTCATCCTGATATTTTATCCCATGAACGATTAGAAAAGATAATGAAATATTAGACTGGAGGGAATGACAAGGTAAAAATTATTTGCTGTATTTCTTCATTGCCAAAAATCCCAAAGAAACAGCAATTATTACCAAAGCCGTTGACACCTGAATGCTAGTTAAAATGCCCCAAATATCTGTCATAGTTATTTTTTATCCAGATAAACTGATAACGTCAAAAAGAAAACTCCGAATAGAAATGATTGTAGCAAAATAAAAATATTTTTCCAACTGAACTCTCTTAAGTAAAAATCTATGCCTGGATATATAAAAATTATTGCAAACCACCCTGACGCTAAATTATTACATGAATTAGAAAATGCTTTAAACCAAAAGTATTTTTTTTTGTTAAATATTTTGTTTACCGTTAATAGCATAAGCAAATAATAAACAACTATTTTTAATTTATCAGTAGGTTATAACCTACAAATGATATGTTTTGGGTTGTTAGAGCAATTAAACAATTAAGAATGATGAAGGTTGATGCCCAACTCTTTTTTCATAAAGAACTACTCTGACTAAAGCGATTGTTTTTTTTCAAGTATTTTTGATAAAATGGGTTCGAAGGAAGGTGGGCAGGACGGTAATGCGCGAGTCTTGAAAACTCGTGAGCGCAAGCTCTAACAGGTTCGACCCCTGTACCTTCCGCTATGTTTCAAAGCCCAACTTATGGACAGGTCGATTTGGAGAAGTTAAAACACATAATATCTTCTTATATGGCCGCTGATAAAAAAGCTAAGTATGAAGTAATCGTTGGGACTGACTCTCAAAAAATACTTGGAAAGGGGGGGTACGATTTTGTTTCCGCACTTGTAATTCACAGGATTGGTTTTGGCGGGATTTATTTTTGGAAAAGAGAAATTAATAATAAAAAAATGGGTCTAAAAGAAAGAATTTACCGAGAAGCGACGATGTCTTTGGAGACTTCAGAAAACTTTGTCAGCTTTTTTAAAACCAACGGGATAGCCCGCTATGATATCCAAATTCATGTTGACATCGGGCACAATGGGGAAACCAGAGATATGATCAATGAAGTCAGCGGCATGATTCGCGGTAGCGGCTATGAAGTGAAAATCAAGCCATATTCATATGGAGCCAGCAAAGTGGCGGATAGACACACCTAATAAAATTTTTCAATTTTCAGTTTTCAATTTTCAATGAAAAATGAGAAATAAAAAATCATTGATAAATGAAAAATAATAAATGAAAATTATCACAAATATTCTCTTACATTACTATCATTTATTACAAAGCTCGTTCCTTCCCCTTTAACAATTCTGTAGGCAACCCGTCTGGCGATGCCTTCAATTGTCCGCTCCAAGCTTCTGATACCCGAATCAAATCCCAATGGTCTGGTGATTTTCATCCAAACCGAGTCTTCAATTTTTATATTCTCCGGTGTTAATCCCACCTCTTTGATATAACGAGGGAAAACATAGTTTTTGGCGATGGCAATTTTTTCCTCATCGGTATATGAAGGCATTTGAATTGTTTCAAGCCGATCCATAACCGCGGTTGAAATATTATTGGTATTGTTGGCAGTGGCAATAAAGAGGACTTGGGAAAGGTCAAGTGGGTAGTCGATAAAATAGTCGGTAAAACTATTGTTTTGTTCCGGATCCAAAAGTTCAATCAATACACCCATGATCGCGGCCCGTGATTCTGGAGTAATTCTGTCAAGTTCATCAAGCAGTATAACCGGGTTTCGGGTTTCCGCCCTTCTTAAAGCTCTGACGATCATACCTGGTTCGGCTTCCGGGGAAGTCTTTGACTGGCCGCGCAGATCTGAGGCTGAAGAGAGTCCTCCAAAAGGAATACGCATAAATTTTCTTCCTAAAGCTTCAGCGACCGATTTGCCAAAAGTAGTTTTCCCGGTGCCGGCTAAACCAACAAAAAATAAATTAGGCGCATGGGAATTCTTGGATAAAATTAAAACAGAAATATATTCAATAATTCTTTGTTTGATTTTTTCCAGACCAAAATGATTTTTTTCTAGTACCTGCTTGGCGTGATTAATATCCAAAATATCAGCGGTCTTTTTATTCCAAGGCAGATTAACAATCCAGTCAATATATTTAGCCGTGATATCGAGTTGGGAAAGATTGCCGCCGTGTTTTAGAGTCAGATAAATTCTTTCAATTTGCTCGGCAGCCTTATCATGAAGTAAGCTAGGCAGATCGGCCGACTGCAAAAGAGTCTTTAATTTTTCTACCTCTGATAAGCTATTGGTTTCGTCCATATTGTTTACCCCGTCCAAATCGGGGTTAGCAGACTTTCATGTCATTTGATAATTTCCCCTTGACAACGCAATTTTTTTTGGGTATATTTCATCATATAAAAATTATAAGTTAATTACAAATTCCAATTTAAATATGTCAAAAACACAAGGTAAAATTAAACCTCTTTTTGATTACGTATTAGTTAAGCCTCTCGAAGGCGAATCGAAAACCGCTTCGGGAATTGTTCTACCAGATAGCGCCAAGGAAAAACCACAGGTTGGTGAGATAATGGCCGTTGGCCCGGGCAACGATTGTTGTGGAAGTAATTGTTGCAGTGATGAAAAAAAGAAATGCGAAGGTATGGTCGTTAAGGTCGGTCAGAAAGTTCTTTACAAGAAATGGGGCGGAAACGAAGTTAAAGTTGGTATGGAAGAATGGCTTTTAATTGAGCAAAAAGATGTGATGGCGGTTGTTGAATAGTCGTTATAACAATTATAATTTTTATAAATTTTATATTAAACTATGGCTAAGCAAATCATTTACGGAGCGGAAGCTCGAAAAAAACTTCTTGACGGGGTTGATAAATTAACAAAAGCAGTCGCCACTACTTTAGGTCCAAAAGGACGAAACGTGGCACTCGACCGCAAGTGGGGTGCTCCCAGTGTCATTCACGATGGAGTGACCGTTGCTAAAGAAATTGAGTTGGAAGACGCATTTGAAAATATGGGAGCCCAGTTAGTCAAAGAAGCCGCTTCAAAAACGGCCGATATTGCCGGAGACGGTACAACAACGGCGACGATTTTAGCCAGCGCGATTGTTTCTCAAGGAATAAAGATGATTACGGCCGGAGCTAATCCGATGGTGATGAGATCGGGATTAATGAAGGGATCAGCTTATGTGGTTGCCGAACTGAAAAAAATGGCCAAAACAATTACTCTAAAAGACGCGGCTAACGTGGCCACGATTTCAGCTGGGGATGCCGAGCTGGGTAATCTGATTGCCGAAGCTTTAAAAAAAGTCGGCGGCAAAGACGGTGTGGTCACCGTTGAAGAAGGTAAAAGTTTGGAGACAACCGTTGATCATAAAGAAGGAATGCAGTTTGACCGGGGTTTTGCCTCACCCTATTTTGCGACCGATTCGGATAAAATGGTTGCCGAAGTTGAAGACGCCTACATTTTGATCACTGATAAAAAAATTACGGCCGTCTCGGACCTATTGCCGTTTTTGGAAAAATTTGTCAAAGTTTCCAAGAATTTAGTCATCATTGCCGAAGAGATAGAAGGCGAAGCACTGGCCACATTAGTGGTTAATAAACTTCGTGGTACGTTTAACGCTTTGGTTGTTAAAGCACCGGGATTTGGTGACCGACGAAAAGAGATGTTGGAAGACATTGCCATTTTAACCGGCGGAACTGTGGTCTCTGAAGAGTTGGGAAAAAAGCTAGAAAATATTGAAGTGGCTGACTGCGGACGGGCAGACAAAATCAAGTCTGATAAAGAAAACACCTCAATCATCGGCGGAAAAGGGGACAAGAAGTTAATTAGCGGCCGAATTGAAAAAATTAAAAGAGAATTAACAGAAACGACTTCAGAGTTTGACCGGGAAAAATTACAGGAAAGATTGGCAAAATTATCCGGCGGAGTGGCCGTCATCAATGTTGGAGCGGCTACAGAAGTCGAGCTGAAAGATAAAAAAGAAAGAGTCATTGATGCAGTGGCCGCCACAAAAGCCGCCCTTGAGGAAGGCATTGTTCCCGGCGGAGCCGTGGCTCTTTTGGATATCAGTCAAAAAATGGATTCTGAGGATCTGGTAAAATCCGGCGCCAGTCGGGACGAAGTAACCGGTTTTGAATTGATTAAAAGTGCGATTGAGTCGCCGTTTACCAAGTTAATGGAGAATGGCGGTTTAAATCCGGGTGAATTAATTGCCAAGGCCCGTTCGGCCAGCGCCAAGGGGCAGGGTTTTGATCTTTTAAAAACCGAATCGACAGCCACAGCCGAGACGATCGATATGATCAAAGCCGGCATCATTGACCCTTTGAAAGTAGTCAGAACAGCTGTCGAAAACGCCGTTTCTGTAGCCATGATGGTGTTAACAACAGAAGCATTGATAGCTGATTTACCGGAGAAAAATCCGCCGGCTGCACCCGCAATGCCAAATATGGGAGGAATGGGGTATTAAAAGAAAGGTGGTGAAGCAAATATGGCAGATAAAAGAGTCGGCAAGGTCAAACACTATTTTGATAAAATCGGGGTAGCCGCCGTTGTCTTTGAGTCCAAACTTTCGGTTGGTGACAAAATAAAGTTTGTCAAAAATGGAAAAGAATTATTTCAACAAGAAGTGACATCAATTCAGAAAGAACACGAAAGTATTACGACGGTTAAGAAGGGCGATGACGTCGGGCTAAAAGTCGACCAACCGGTCAAAGAAGGAATGGAAATTTTTAAAGTAAAATAAAGATTATTTTATGATTAGGTCTTTCTTAGACTTGGATTACTACAAGTTGACCATGGGTCAATTGGTTTTTAAACACTTCCCCAGTGTTCGGGTAAAATACCAGCTTATCAACCGTTCAAAAGATATTTGTTTGAGCGATTATATTTCCAAACCAGAACTGATAAAAGAATTTAACCAAATTAGAAAGCTAAAGATTGACGATCAAGAATATTTATACTTAAAAAAACTGAAAATTTTTTCAAGCGGCTATCTCGAATTTTTAAAAAAAATTATTCTTCCCCAAATTACTGTGTCTGATAAAGGCAAAGATTACCAGATAGAAGTTGAGGGCAACTGGTCGGAGGCAATCTATTGGGAAACTTTTGTTTTAAGTACGCTGATCAAACGATACTGCTCCTCATATATTAAAAAACAAAATCAATCAAGTAATGATTTTATTAAACAAGGGCAACAACGACTGTTTGAGAAAATAAATAAACTAAAAAAGTATCCGGGAATAAAATTAGCCGACTTTGGCAGCAGACGAAGATTTAATTTTCAATGGCAAAAACAGGTTTTAAAAACTTTTAAAAAAGAACTGCCTAATCAGCTGATGGGGACCTCTAACGTTAAACTCACGGAAGAATTGGACTTAAAACCGGTCGGCACTTTTGCCCATGAAATGTACATGATTTTTTATGGAATCAACTCCGATATAATCAATTCACACAAAAAAGTTTTAGATATTTGGTGGACCGAGTATGGCCGTCAACTATCAACCGCTCTCACCGATAACTACGGATCCAATTTTTTCTTTGCTAATTTTTCCAAAGATCAGGCGGAAAATTGGCAGGGTCTCCGCCATGATTCCGGTAATCCGATTGAGTTTGCCAAAAAAGCCATCAACTTTTACAAAAAATTAAAGATTGATCCAAAAGAAAAAACAGTTGTTTTTAGCGATGGTTTAAACGTTGATTTGATAATCAAAATTTATCGGCACTTTAAGGGGAGAATAAAAATGATATTCGGTTGGGGGACAGACCTAACTAATGACTTAGGCATAACCGTTCCCCAGATCGTCTTTAAGCCGGTTGAAGCTGACGGACAAAAAATCGCCAAGTTAACCGACAGCTTTATTAAAGCGACCGGGGACACGGAGACGTTGATATTTCTTAACAAAAAACTGAAATAGATCGCCTTTTTCTTCAAAATTTTTCCAAAGAGAGTAGCTGGGCGAGGCAGTCGACAGCAAACAAACAGTATTTACAGGAGTATTTTCATAAGCAAAAGCGACCGCCTCTTCCATGCTTTTAGTTTTTAAAAACCTGAATTTATTTCCAGCGACTTTTTTTAATAATTTAAATATCGTGTCTCCGCTGTCCGGAAATAAAACAATATTGGGTATTTTCTGGTCAATAATTACCTGGGACAGTTTACCGAAATCATAACCTCGGTCAAATCCTCCTAAAAAGATTGTGCCGATTTTTGGAAAGCTGTTAATCGCGCAGATAGTTGATTCGGGAGTGGTCGAGATTGCATCGTCATAAAATAAAATGTTCCTAAATTTCCCAACAAGCTCCAGCCTATGCGGCAGCGGTTGAAAATTTAAAACGGTATTTTTAATAATTTCGTCAGAAATATTAAATATTTTTGCCACCGTTACCGCCTCATCTATATTTTCCAAATTATGTTCTCCAATCAAAGGATTGGTCATCCGGTCAAAATGAATTTTTCGCTCCGAAGGCAGAGATTGACAGTTAATATTTTTTGCCCATTGTTCTAAGATCGGATACTTGGGATTATAGCAGTAATAATCGTCTATTTTTACGAATTTGAGAATATTTTTCTTGGCTTGATAATAAGCGTCAAGGCTGCCGTGATAGTTCATGTGTTCGGGAAAAAGATTGGTGACGACGGAGATGTGCGGCGAATACTCAATATCATCAAGTTGGTAACTGGAAAGTTCACAGACAAAAATATCTTCTTTGCCGATTTCTTGCAACATTGTGTCCAACATCGGCCGGCCGATATTTCCAATCAAATGGGCCGTCCGACCGGCTTGTTTAAGGATTGCATAGATTAAACTGACGGTCGTACTTTTACCCTTGGTTCCGGTGACTCCGATTACCACGTTGTCAATGTTAGCCAAAAAAATATTGGTGGCGGTTGTATAAGGTTGAGTGACTAAATGTTTTGGAACTCCGGGAGAACGGATAACCAGATCGTATTTTTTTTGCTCATCAAGATAGTTGGGGTCAATCTTTTGGTCGGCAATACCAATCAAAGCCGTCGGATGATATTTCTTCAAAAACCTTTCTGTTGCCTGTCCTTCCTTTCCATAGCCCAAAATCAGGATTTTTTTATATTTTTTTAAGTCCTTTAGTTTCATAGTTGTTGAAATACTTCCTTCATAACAACGCTATTATCAAACTCACCTTTATTTTTAATTATTTCCAAAGCCTGACGTGACTCTTCAAATGTCCCCACACAGTCAAATGGTTTCATCTTGCCTTTTCCGATCAAGTCTTGATACAGGGGAATTAGTTGGGGATCGTCAAGCAAGTTCTTATCAAAAATTCCAACGACTTCTTTTTTAGATAAATTAGCCGCCAAAATAATAAAGACAAAAGTGCATTTGGCACATTCCCCGCACCATCTTTTTTGATTGGCACTTCGTTTTATTTTGAAATTTCGGTTACAACTGGAAAAAACCGGAAAATATTTTTTATGGGAAGAAAACATTTTGGCTATTTCCATTTCCGAATAAGGTCGCAGAATAGAAAAAAAATCGACATCAGGAGTGACAAATTTTCTGACATAATCTTTAAAAAGATTTTCAAATTCTTCGCTCTTGCTCCACTGATGATTAATGTTTGTTCCCAGATAATTAAGATTGCCAAAGTTAGAACTCTTTTCATTGGCGGTTATGATTGAAGAATAGTCATAGACGACGGAAACCAATAAGGCAATAAAAGCGAAGATGGCGGAAAAAGGAACGTGGCCGTTATAAATATCTTTTAATTCAAATAACTTATTGTCCAACACTCTTTTTATTAAAATAAATTCTATTCCGGCCGTTTTTGCCACTTCTTTTTGAATTTGAGAATTTCCTGTTTCGAGGATTAAACCGGTCACGGGTTTATTTTCTTTTTTGAGAAGTTCGATGGCCACAATCGAATCCTTGCCTCCGCCTATCCCGATTAAAGCCCGTCCCTGCCAACCGACACACAACCGCGGCGGTTGTATGTTTGGCATATCCACATAGGGGAAATCGATTAAATTTCTAAAATCGATTTTGTTTTTGTAAAAAAACTCTCCCAAGCCTTTTGAGTAGACGGTGTTCCAAAATCCGGCTTGAGCTTTGGATAGGGAATAAGGAATAATGATTTTTTTTGGACAATACATCTTAAAATAAGATATTCCTAAAATTAAATGAAGACTTTCAAAAACTTTATTAACCAATTTATTTTCAACATTGGCGGGAATAGGGTCGGGTAAAATAATTTTTTCGGTAAAACTCAAGTCTTTATATTTGTAGTTAAAATGAATTGCTTTTTTATTTGATAAAACAGAGTAAGATTCAAAAATAAAAGCGTCTTCTTTAGATTGCATAACTATATTTTACCACGAAGAGAAATCCTTCATCGTTTACAAATATCAGCTTGACAAAAAAAGACAGATTTTCTATAATAAGGAAAGTTAGAAATTTAGAAAAATTCTATGCAACAGATAATTCAGGAAGAGATAGTTAAGATTCAGCCAAAAGGATTAATTACCATTCCTAAAGGCTTGCGGATTAAACTGGGTTTTGAAGAATCAAAATTAGCCCGGATTAAAAGTGAAAAAGGAAGATTAATCATTGAACCGGTAAGAACCATTTCTTATCCGGTGCGAAGTTATTCTGATGAAGAAATAAAAGAATTTTTAGAAGAAGATAAAAAAGAGACAGAAGAATTAAGAAAAGCCGGTTATAAGTTATAAAAACAGTGAAAAACCTAAAAACTCCAACCGTATTTTTTAATGCTTCAGTAATTATTGCTGGATTTATTTCTCCAACCGGCGGATCGGCAAAACTTTTAAAATGGACAAGAGAAAATAAAATAACAGGAATTATTTCAGAGATTATCTATGATGAGGTGATGAAAAAATCTGAAAAGGCCGGTCTTTCTCCAAAAGAGATAAGACGAAAATTATTTTTAGTCTTTAATAATATTAAAAAGGCTCCGAATGAAAAATTAGTGAAAAAGTTTAACAATATTGTTATAGATTTAGGTGATAGTCATGTTTTGGCCTCATCTATTGAATCAAAAGTTGATTTTTTAGTCACTCTTGATAAAAAACACCTGCTTGTTTTGACCCAAAAAATTAAAGGCCTAAAAATTGTTTCCCCTAAACAATTAATAGAAAGACTTAATGGTTAATTTTTTAATCTTATCAGTCAAAAATAGAATTACCTGAAATTCTCTTGACAAGTGGTTTATCGTTTTGTTATCTTGATAACTAAGATGAAGAATTATGCTTGTTTCAGAAGAGGGGGTGAAGAACAATAATGAATAAAGATAAAAACGGTCAGATATGTGTAAATAAAGGTCTGCTCTTTATTTTGTTAGCTGTTTTAGTAGTCGGTTTTGCGGTTATGGTATCGCGAACCGACCTATTATCTTCTTTCAGTCAAGCAGCCCCAAGGGCAAAGAAGTGTTTTTTTAACACTAAAGAACTATCAATAAATTCAACTCCTTTGCATTATGATGCGTCAACAAAATGTATTCAAGATGATGCAAATGTTAACAATGGATATAGGTGCACATACGATCCTACTACAGGTAACCTGTTAGGTAAATCGATTCCGGATCCTACGAATTGTTCAAAACCGGTAGTCGTAAGAGGATGTTCTTATGCCGGAGTCAATCTAGACGATCCTAATAATGATGGTGTAGAAACAGGATATACGTTAGGGACAGATGATTGTATCTACAAATATAATAAAACCAATGATGGTTATGATAATACAGGTTATAAATGTGAAGTTAATGCATCAGGAGTAAGAGTGAGTAAAAAAGAAACCGATCGATTAATGGATTGTTATGCAGCCGCAGCGGCAAGAACGGCTTGCCAATATGGAGGAGCAGCTCTTCCGGCAACTCTTGGAGCGGGACCCTATGCAAAAACCTATGATACTGATGTAAACGGATGTATAACTGCCGATAGTAGCTTGATTGGACTTAGATGCGATGCCAGCACAAAATTTCTTGGTAAGAAAGATGACGCGTGTAAAGCAGCCGTAACTAGACAAGATGCTGGGGTGTTAATTGGAGTCTGTAATAATCCTGATGTTAAAGGTAAGGTTGGAAGAATAATAGTAGATTATGGAGGCCGTGGTAGAAATGCTTGTCAATTATTCAGCGGCAATTATTACAGCACAACCCAGGTAAATTCATTGGTGACAGCAATTGCTAGTCAACCTCTGTCAGCATACTGCGCCTTGGAAAGTACGGTAAGGACGGGAACTGCCTGTGGTTTTACCGCAGCCGCCCCAACACAGTGTTCATTTTTCGGAAAACCCATGGACCAATGGGTTAGTACTTACAATGTGGAAGGAGCAACGGGTTGTATTGTTACCACAGCAGACGGATTTAATACAGGATATTACTGTGAACCCGGAACTTTTAAGACCACTTATAATACAGGTCTATGTTCTAGATGAGCTGGTTTTAATTTAATAAGAGTGATTTTTCGTTATGCGAATAACACCCCGCCTGCAGGCGGGGTTGTTTTTTTGGTCCTAATAAACTCGATAATATAATCACTTGACATTTAAAAAAATCGAGTTAAAATAGAAGTATATGATAAAAAGAGAGCTTTTTGACAAGATTACTTCTTATTTAAATGAAAAAGAAATTATTTTAATTGCCGGCCCGAGACAGGCGGGGAAAACCACTCTTTTAAAGATAATTAAAGAATATCTTGAAAAAAAAGGAAAGAGGACCATTTTTTTTAACTTAGACATCGAACGTGATCGCCAATTTTTTATCTCTCAAGAAAGTTTGGTCACTCAAATAAAACTTCAATTAAGCAATAATCAGGGGTTTGTTTTTATTGATGAAATACAAAGATTGGTTAATTCTGGATTATTTTTAAAGGGTATTTATGATATGAATCTTCCTTATAAATTCATTGTTTCTGGTTCGGGAAGTTTGGAGTTAAAGGAAAAAATTCATGAATCCTTAACAGGAAGAAAATTAATTTTTGATTTGCGTACAATATCTTTTAGAGAATTTGTCAATTATAAAACAAATTATGTATACAAAAACAACTTAATTAAATTCTTTCAATTGGACAAGATCAAAGGCAGTCTATTACTCCAGGAATATCTGAATTTTGGCGGTTATCCTAGAGTGATTCTATCTGATATGATAGAGAAAAAAAGATTGATTATTAATGAAATTTTCCAAAGTTATCTAGAAAGAGACATTTCTTATTTTTTAGGTCTAAAAAAAACTGATCAATTCATCAATTTAGTAAAAGTCATTTCGTCTCAAATTGGGCAATTGACAAATTTAAAAGAACTGTCTTCGACGTTGGGCCTATCTACAAAAACTATTAAACTTTATCTATGGTATTTGGAAAAAACCTTTATTCTTAAAAAGATAACCCCATTTTATTCAAACCTAAGAAAAGAAATTACTAAAATGCCAGTTTATTATTATCTGGATTTAGGTTTAAGAAACTTTGCTGTCAATCAATTTGATAATCTTGATAAAATATCTCAAACAGGTTTTTTGTTCCAAAATTATGTTGCCAATTTAATAAACGATCAATTAGATATTTCCTCAAATTCTTTTCATTTTTGGAGAACTCAAGATAAGACGGAGGTAGATTTTATTATAAAAGCAGGTAGAGATTTGATTCCAATTGAAGTTAAATTTAGATCATTGGTAAAACCAGAAGTTCCTCGTTCTTTAATAAGTTTTATTAATAAATATGAACCAGAAAGGGCTTATTTGATTAATTTAAGCTTAGAAAAAGAAGTTTTTATTAATAAAACTAAATTGTTTTTCATTCCCTTCTGGAGATTGGTAACCGATTCATTAATTAAATAATTAATAAAAACTATCCCTAGGGTGTTTGCTTTTTAAAAAGCGACCTGCTATTTTTATAGTTGATGTCTACTAAACACACTAATCAGAAAATCTTCATCATCATTCTTCTTGCGCTGACCGTAGCTACCCTGTTTGCCTATAAAAAAACAGCCTCTTTTTTCGGCTTTGCCAAGATGATAACATCAGTCAATAAATCGCCCTGTGGTTTTAGCGGGGCCGCTTGTTGTTCAAACTCTCCGATAGTGAAAGATGAATATGGATATATAAATATAGAAAAATCATATTACTGCACAGACAAGCAGACCCGCTGTTGGGATAAAGGTAACCCGAATGGTTATCAATGTCTGAAACTTGAGGACGTGTGTGGAACTTCTGTTGACTCACCCTGCTGTCATGACAATTCCTGTCGAAACAGAACCGACTTAGTATGTGTAAGAGATAGCGGTTATAATCCATGGTATAGTACACAAAAAAGACCCGCTTTTAGAGAGTCGGACAACCCTCAACTCTCTTTTGGAACCTGTTATTCAGTAAACCCAAATATTACCGTGACTCCGGGAGGACCAGAGTGCGGTAAAAAAGGGATATTTGGGGATGACTCGGTAACTTATAATGGACAGTTTAAAATAAAAAAAATGACAATGACTTTATTTTGAACGAACAAGATCAATTGGTCATAAGGCTTACAACGAATATAGCGCCTAAAGTAGGAATAATTAGTATACGTTGTAGTGGTACTTTACGCATGATTATTCCGGGCAATGACATTGAAATAGAACTTTTTGGTGAAGGAGGATATGGGATGCAAATACCGTGCGCATATTCAGTGTCTGATAGAGCTAAGGGACAGTTTATTGGTGACCAAATAATAGTTAAACTTTGGGCATTTAAATCGGCTCAAGAAGCAAAGGATGCACAAAGAACCGGAGTAGAACCGGCAAAAAAGGCACTGGTGGAATTGCGTCGAGACATTCGTGTACAAAAATCCATTCTATTTTCTAATAGCCAAAATAAAGAATGTTCGGTAAGAGGGAATGTCCAGATAACAAGACCTCCGAAAAAAATAATTATTGTTTTAAGCAGACCGTACTTGGACGGTAAAATCATAAGTCGAGTCGGAACAGGTTGGCAACAAGAGATTAGTAATCCAATCACTGATATAACATATAGATATTTTTTTACTGATCTTGAAGAAAATACAAAATACGAACTCACTACATATTCTGTCTACGATGAAAAAGACCCATTCAAGTATAAAATTCCTATTGCGATTAAAGACTTTAACTGTCTCTCTGTTAAAGACAATACTTGTACTCTTTTGCCTACATGTACTTTCAAGTAGACTTCCAAAAATCCGGCCAGTGATATTAAAGTTATTTCCCATACACCAAATCCATTTCTTTCTGTGAGGGAGGATTCATCAAAGCCACCTTTGGGGTGTTTTAATATATGGTAAAATATTGAATGCTAAAGGTCCAAGATATCATAAGAAAGAAACCTTATTTAGCTTGGTATGTAAAGAGCGCCCAAGATTTATCTGATGGATCAGTGTTGGAACACGTGTTAAATTACGGGAATTGGGAGGATGTGCAAACTTTCATAAAAATAAAAGGTCTAAAAGAAACAAAAAATCTTTTTAATAAAACGGTTAAACAAAGTAGAGTAAATTATCCAAGTAATATCAAACATTACTTTGATTTATATTTTAATTCTAATTATGCAGTCTAATGTCTTAACAGGTGAACAGAGACAACTACTTCCATTAATCCGTACGTTTTCAAACAATTTTGGTTTGGTTGGCGGAACCGCTATTGCATTCCATCTTACCCACAGACGTTCAATTGATTTTGACCTTTTTTCTTATAAAACTTTTTCTACTCTTTCTATTCGAAACAAAATTAATCAATTTTTTAAAATCGAACAAACACTTAGTCAAGGTGAGGGAGAATTAACTGTGATTGTAAATAAAGTTAAATTAACATTTTTTCATTTTCCTTACAATATCGTGTTTAATACCCAATTTGAAGATGTAATTAAAATACCCGATTTATTGACCCTCGCTTCAATGAAGGCATTTGCATTGGGCAAACGAGCTAAATGGAAAGATTATGTTGATTTATTCTTTATTACAAAACAATTTAGTTTAAAAGAAATTGTGGACCAATCTATTAAATTATTCGGCAATGAATTTAACGAAAAGCTTTTTCGAGTTCAACTTTCATATTTTGACGATGTCGATTACTCGGAAAAAGTAGAGTACATGGAAGGATTCCAGATACCGGATGATGAGATAAAACTATTGCTTGAAAAAATAAGTTTAACTTAATTATTTCCCATACACCAAATCCATTTCTTTCTGTGAGGGGGGATTCATGCCTTTCGGGACGCGAAGCTTAATTTCTTTTCCATTGACCATAAACGTATATTCCTGCCATTCAACCTCGTCAACCCTTATTAAGGTATAAGAAATGGTATCATTGCTTTTTGCGTATACTCCCTTTGAGACCAACTGTAAAGGCATCTTTTTTAACCGAGCTTCTGCATTGTTTGGATTAAACACTTCTTTAAATCTACTCAAAGTCAATGAAGTTTTGTTAAAAAAAATATTGAATTTTTTGGCAAGATAATTACTTAAATTTGGTCTAATTTGTGCGCTATTCGGGAGAAAAAATTCACGACCTGAATACTGGGCAATAAAAAAACTTATTACTATAACGACAATAATTTTACTATAATTTATCTTATTTTTATCCATAATTTTAGTCACATGTCAAATCAACTTGTAACTGGATATTTTCTGACGACAATGAATTAACAAGGACACTTTCTTTTGCGTAAACGGCATGTTCTGAACCATTATAAAAAAAATAAACAAATGCGTTGTAGGTTATGTCACGAACAGGAATTCTATTAACCTCTATCAGCGGGTATGTTTCCTGTACATCTCGTGTACGGGCTGGAATGTACGAGCTATTTCTAACAGATATTGTATTTGTTGTATCTGTTTGTTGAACAATAATACCTTTAATTTCAAATGGTTTCCCGCTACAATTAATCAGGGTGGATTTAACAGTAACACCAACCACAGATGTACCTCCATTTTCCGGTGCAATACATGCATAAAAAAATTCACAATCGATTGAATAGTCACCTGTATTTAAGTCCTCAACTCTTTTACATGAATATTTGCATGAATCGTTTCCTATTCCACAACCAATGCTAACATATCGAACTCCTTGATTACCAGATACAAAACATTCTTCTGTTCTTGTATCCGGGCATTTGATATTTGGTTCAGCTGGCGACGCTCCGTAATTTGTACAAGTTGAATAAGTAGGGGGAGTTGTAATAGGCGATGGTACTGGTGTTAGATCGGATCCCAATATTGGACTGGGTCCTGCAGTTACTCGTGGAGTTGGGGTAAGAGTAAGTCTTGGTGTTGGACTGGGAGATTTTATACAGATATTATCTTCACTACATATAAGGCCGTAGTCATCGCAGCCATTATAAGAATAAAATTGATCAAAAAAAGGCTCTTTACATGGGCCGTTAAGTTTGCCAGGAGTCAAAGACACACTTTCAGATAGATTTAATGGACAACAATACTGTCCTGGTGTTGGGTTTATACCATCAGCTGAACAAAACCACTTCTGGTTCGGATCTGTGCCCGGCCTACCTTTTTTACATACATCCTTACAATTAGTGGCACTACCCATCCGAATACACTCACCTGATGTATAAGTTGTAGTATTTGAAGAGGAGATATCTACTGATGTGGAAGTGTCGACGGTTGTCGAAGTATCTTCTGCCGGCGGAGCGGCCACGCCATCACAAGCTTCTTGGCTATCACACGGCCCATTCCACCAACGATTCACACACTTAAACCATAAACCATAGTCAGGGTCGCCCGGCGGATCCAAACGCTGATGGCAACTATTTTCAGTGGCCCAGTCGGGGCAGGCGCCGTATTGACTTGGAGTCAGACCACAGGAATCTCCGGATACAGAAGTAGAATCCTGTGCGCCCGGTTCGCTTGCTTGATCCGGGCTACCCCAACAACCCCAGCTGTTATCCCATTTGTTAGCATTGCAAACCAATCCGTTTTCGTTGATACTGCCAACCGGGGCGCAAATCCCTTCAGACTGCAGCTGACGGCAAATACAAGGGGCTAAATCCGATCCTTTATCCGGGCACTGGTTGGCGGCCTCATCCCATGACCAGGCCGTCGACTGTTGAGCTTTCGGAAAAAAAGTAAACTTTTGTTTTAAAAAAACAGAGGCAACCAATGTTGATATACCAATGACGACGAGCACGGCTAAAGCGATTAACGTAGAACCTTTCATATTATTTTATTATACAACACTACTTTTTGGGAATTAATAGTCGAAATGTTTTTCCGTTGATGACTTTGTTTATTACAGTGAAAGTTGTTCCTTTTTTTATGTTAAGGTAAATCGTATTAGTTTTGGTATCTTCAGCTGCGTAGACACCTTGAGCAATCGGTTTATATTCAAGACCTGGCGGTGGCGGGGCTGTTGTTGTAAATGTAAATGGAGCCGGTGGCTCATTGGGATTTGCAGGTTGAATGTTTTTGGCAGTATCCGATCGTGTATTGATATTTAGTTTACTGATTAAATAAGCCGGCGTATTGATTAAACGGGTGATAAAAAAAGGATGAATCCGCGGTGTCTCACCCAAAAATACTCCGCCCCCAGACATAGTTTTCATCGCCAAAAAAGCGAGAAGAACCGCCAAGCCGATTTTTATTTTTTGATTAGTAAATAATTGCATAAAATAATATTTTAACTAACAAAGCGTTCCGTCAGGATAATAATCTCCATTTTCATCAACTATATAATTTGCACCATCAATACATTCTGGTTGGCCACTAAAACTTATATCTTCTGTAAAGGTGAATTCTTCTGTTCCCGTCCCCGATTCAGGAGAAATAATGCCGGACGATCCCGGAATATTTACTTGATCATAGACGTCGCCGTTTTCTTTGGGGGAGTTGTCTGAACAACAGGTGGAATTGCAGACGCCGGCGCATCCGCCCACGTTGTCACTACGCCTGCAAACAGAATTATTAGCATAATGACACTGACCGTAGGGAAAACTTCCGTCATATTTTACCCAAATACATTTAGCACAATCGTCTGGGTTATCTTTATCGATATAGACTGGGTTACCGGTACTTTGCCTTCCATAATCGCAGGCACCGGCAGCAAATCCAGTATCGGGAATGCCTCCGTCAGGACAGAAAGCTGATGGTGATCCGGTGCCTAAACCTGTTGTATCAGCCGGTACGTCAGTTGGAGCCAGAGTCGGAGTTGGAGTAACACACAAAGGGTCCGTGACACATTGACAACTCCACTTTAGTTGTTTTGTATTTGAATCTTGAATACATTTACACTGTCTTGAAGTATCGGGCGCACATGTATATGCTCCACATCCCTGATTTGATGTTTTATCTAATTCACATTGATTTGGCGGGGGAGTGACGGTCGGTGTTGGCGTGACGGCACGAGTTGGTGTAACGGTTAAATTTGGTTTAGGCGTGAGAGTAGGACACTCACCATCGGGACACATATTGTTGACAGCGGCTTTAGTATTCGTAGTCTGTTTTTGTGAAAGAAAGACAGAAGAAACCAGAGAAGATATTCCCAAAATAACAATAACAGAAAGAGCAATCATGGTTCCGATCTCTCCCTTTTGCAAACGGCTTTTCATTATTAAAAATATAGTCTATCTGAAGCTGAAAAGCAAACTAACTCTTGTTTTTTCCTTTTATTCCTGACTTCTATCATTTAGTGTCCTGAATCTCTTAATCTTTTATAGTTTTATGTGTCATCCCCTCGAAGGAGGGGATCCAGTCTATAATAACCTTATATGTTTGATAAAACATATTGCGTTTATATTCTATCTTCTCAAAGGAATGGGACATTATATATTGGAGTAACAAATAATCTTGTTAAACGAATCTGGGAACATAAAAGTAAAAAAGTGGATGGATTTACTAAAAAATATGAAATCCATCATTTAGTTTATTTTGAACAACATAATAATCCAGAATCAGCCATAACAAGAGAAAAACAAATAAAGAAATGGAATCGTCTATGGAAAATAAGATTGATTGAAGAAAAGAACCCGGAATGGAAAGATTTATATCAAGACATTTTATAAAGTATGGTTTTTTTCTTACCGCAACATCAAGTAAAAACGATCAAACGGGGCTCACTTTTGATCAGCGAGGAGAATATTTGTTAAAATCACCAGGAACACGCAATATTACCGGACCGGTTGATACTTTCTACGTCTACATCTATCAATTTCCTTCTCGTGAAATTGCGCAATCAATATTAAATAATACCACTACACTTGATCAGAATATCAGAGTTTACCTACTTAGAATCGAAAAAATGAGTGTTAATGTATACGAAACTATTCAAGGAATAAATTATTATGATGATCGAAGACTATATCGTGACTGTCCCTCACTTAACTTTAAGTCTGGTGACATAATAATCAAGAAGGGGTGGCATGATGCCGCTACTTCTTTGACATGCATGAGCTGTAATAAAAAAATCAATCCTAATGGCAAAGACAGTGCAATTGTATCACAGTCCGCTTGTAGCAAAATGATTAAATATGACGAATATAATACTCAATGTCATGTAAAGGTGAACGACGGTGGTAAAGTGGGATATAATAAAAAATATTTTACCTTTACCGGATCCGATAGTGTGAAAAGATGCTTTCAATGTAGCAGTTCAGAATACACTGGTTTTGGGCTATTAATTGGTCCGGTCGATATGAACTACTGTCAATCGATTTATCACGGGCCCTAAAAGGTGTTGATTTTTTTGCAAAAAAATAATATCATATTTATATGACAATAACACCTGGGCTTCATCCCGAACAGAATTCTCCTTTTCCAAGTTTTTATTTGGTTAATAGATCGGTGTTAGCAAAACTCCACGGATTACCACCAAACCAGACGGGAGGAAAACCAGGAGAAGTAGGTTTAAAACCTAATATCTTAACATATGATTACACGGCAGCTTTGTATAAATCGCTTGAAGATATGGTAACAGGGAAAACGTTGGTCAGAGACAACAAAATACACTTCACATCTGATACATCAGGTTTACTGTCAGAAGGCTATGAGAGTCTTAGTTTTGGGGATTTACTAAGAGCTCAAAACTCTCCACAAGCGATTGCAATAATTGCGCAAGAATTTACAGGGCAAAACGTACTACCGGATCAACTTGACTCAAATACTCTCATGAATACTATTGCAGGTTGGAAAACAGGAAAAACACCTCTTCCTCCTGGAGCAACTTTAAGCGAAAATAAAAATGCCGTTTTTTTTGAAACGAAAATGCCGGGTGTTTTCCTTCGATTTACCAGCGCTGGAGACCATGGCCATTCGTTGAATATTATGTATGATGTAAATTTCGTTAATGACGTAACTGGCAATGTAGCTCATTTCCCAGAACGACAAAGAAAATCCGCTCCACAAGTAATTATTAAAGACTACTTTGACTTAGATAAACCTCTTTTTGACTTACCTTCCTCAACTCCCTTACGCAGATAATTCTTAACTCCGGTGAATAAAAAATATCTGGATTGGTTTTATTGCCCTTGCAAAATCTAAAATTCGTGGTATAAATTTAGTAGGTTGATATTTAATTTATGATAGACACAGTTTCACCCTATTTAAATCCGCATAGAGGGAACAAAAATAAAAAAGTAGCCGTTATGGTTAGCACGGTTGTTATTGTTGCCGTAATTATTGGCGGTACTTTTTTGCTTCAAAAGACTAAAAAAACTGAACCGGCTAAAATTGCCGTCGTTGAAAATAAAGAACTCACTCCAACAGAAAAACCGAAGATCGATAAGAAATCTGTGAAGATTCAGGTATTAAATGGGACCGGTACTCCCGGTCAAGCTGGTACGGCGGTTGAGGCGCTTAAAAAAGCCGGATATAATCCTGACAATATCAAAACCGCCAACGCGAAAGACTTTAATAATACAGTTACAACCATTACTACAAGAACTAGTTTTGAAGATGTGGCCAGTGATATGAACGATGTTCTTAAATCAACGTTTAGTGAAATTAAAATCGAAACCACCCAACTTGATGAGAAAAGTGAATTTGATATTGTGGTTATAACCGGCGGTAAAAAATTTGAAGAAGCAACACCAACAACATCAGTTACAAACTCTCCGACTCCAAACCCCACAACCACAACACCAACCTTAACTCCAAGTCCGACCACAACTCCAAGTCCAACTCCAACTCCTTAAAAGAAACGTTCATGAAGATGTTTTATGTATGTTTCACTGCAAATAATTAACGTTATTTGATAAAATAGAAGGATTAATGTGTATACCAGAGGTACCCAAGTGGCCAACGGGGGCAGACTGTAAATCTGCTGGGTTTTCCCTTCGAAGGTTCGAATCCTTCCCTCTGGACTATTTAACCAAAAAAGAAAGTTTTTTTAGGGTTACAAAATCGAAAAGAAAACAAAATAGATAACAACTTGTTACATAAAAAAACAGAAATGGAATTTGATATAAGTTTATAAGTAATTTTAATGGTGGATTAATCTTCAATATTATTTCGAGTAATAAAATGTGAGAAAGATACACTCCAAAAGAATATTTTCCAAGTAAATTAATGACACTGTTTACTTTGTTACTAAATTTAAAATTTGATAAACCTAAAACCAACGAAAAAATTATTATTGAACCGACTAATATTTTTAACCCTGAATAATAAAAGCCTGACGGTTGGGAAATATTGGAAACGACAACGTATATTGGAAGAAATATTACTGAAAGGACTAAAAATAAATTATTGTTGGCTGTTTTTTTCTTTAAAAAAGCAAATGTTAAGCCAATTGGAACATATTTAATTAACTCAACAAACCGTCCATAACAATAGAATACTGCTTCATTTAAAGATACAAAAAAGATGAAATTGATACGAGAATATTCGAGAAATAAAGCAATCAAAATAATCCAGAAATAAATAGAAACTTTCAAACTAGAAGCGAACAAATCGATGAGCCAGTATATGACTATAAACCAGGCAAGTAGTATTAAATAATATAATGGGGTATTGACTATCTGACCGGTTAAAAGTTGCAAAAAAATATTTTTAACATTAACTAAGTTCGGATGAATAATAAAACCAACGGCTGACCAAAAAATAAGAGGTACACAAAGTCGTTTTATCTTCACGATCAAAGATTTATTCTTGAAAAAGAAAAAAGAAATAATGATAAACAAAGGAACGGCATACCAAGTATAAGGTTCTAAAAAGTTTTCTTTACCACCGGAAATAATTCTGACATGAATATTTACGACGAGAACAACTAGAATAATTCTTAACAAATCAATAATGGAATTACGGGTTTTATCTGGATTTTTATCAGACATAACTATCTATATTGTAAAATAGTAAGGATGAAAAACAAAAGCTTTATTTTTTTAACAGCAATTTTTTTACTGATTATTTTCTTTTTTCAGTTTAAACTAATTAATCATCCGGTCAAGGATAATGATGAAGGTATTTATTTAACTTCTTTTCTCCTTGTTGATAGAGCGTATCGACCTTATAAAGAAACTTTTTTCTCTCAACCACCTGGCTTTTTACTTAGCGTATATCCTGGATTTGTCTTGTTTGGTAAAACATTGCAATCAGCTCGGTTAACAATTGGAATTTGGTCTATGATCGGACTTCTGGCCATTCTTTGGATTGGTTTTGAACTAAAAAATAAATGGACAGGTTTATTTACGATTAGCTTATTGTTTCTAATTCCATCTTATTATAATCAGACATTAACGTTCCAATCGGATATTCTTGTTTCGACTTTTTCATTGTTAAGTTTAGCAACATTAATTAGATTTAGAAAAAAATTTCAATTGAGATGGTTTATTATTTCGGTTTTATTTCTGAATCTGGCTTTTTGGACAAAATTAGATATCACTTTTTTTCCTTCTTTTATCGTCGCTTTATTTTTATTATTCAAAGAAAAAAGAGCTTCTATTAAAAACATTATTAATTTGTTTCTTATATTTTTCACGGTCAGTTTAGGTTTTTCTATTTTTTTGATTCTTCCGTTTGGCATAAAAGAAGTTTTTTATAGTTCAATTTTACTTAGATTTCAAGCAGTAGCAACTTCTTCACCCTCATTTTTATTATTTGATTACTTGAAAAAAGATATTGTTCTATCAATTATTATTTTAGGAAGTTTGTTTTTGAGTTTTTTCAAAAGAAAGAGTCTTCAGTATCCAATAAATATTATTTTTATCTGGAGTATTTTTGTCTTGATAATACTTGTCTTTTATCGTCCGCTATTTCCTCATCATTTGGTAATATTGACAGTGCCAATGGTTTTGCTATTTTCAGAGTTAGTTAATTTTTGCTTTAATAATAAAAAATTATATAAATGCATAGTTCTTGCCCTTTTAATTATTGCTTTAACTAATCATATTTATATTACAATAAAAACTCCTTCAAGGCTTATTAATAATCAACAACAAAAAGCCGTTGATATCATTAAAAAACATACAAAGCTTGACGATGTGGTTGTTAGTGATGAAGAAATTTTAAACGGTCTGTCAGGCCGACTACCGCCACCGGCACTGTCTGACGTATCTCAAGTGAGGATTAGTTCTAATAATTTAACTTCAGAAGATTTCAAGCAAATAATTATTTTTTATAAACCAAAATTAATTATTCCCTGGAATGGAAGATTAGAATTAATTAAGGATTTTAAAGATGTTTTAGTTGATTATAAATTATTAACAACAATCTCCAATTCAAAAAATATCTATATAAGAATCGTTGAGTAATTTCGGTATACTCAAAAAAAGATTCAAGAAGCCTTTTTAAGAACTAAAAGTGCCGCCAGTACAATCATTGCCGCTAAAGGATCAACCTACTATGCAATCGGCGTTGTCATTAATCAATTAGTTGACGCGGTTTTGAGAGATACCAAACGGGTATATCCGGTTTCCGTGCCACTGACCGGCCAGTACGGTTATCAGGACGTTTCTATCAGCGTTCCTTGTGTGATCGGAAAAGGCGGCGTGGAAAAAATTCTTGAAGTACCATTGTCTGATGAAGAAAAAAAGCTGATGGATAAATCAGTAAAAATATTGAAAGAAATTGTTATTTGATAACCACCGTAATCTCGCCTTTATAATCTCTTTTTATTAAATCTTTAATCGGTCCGCGGACGATTTCCTCAAACTTTTTCGTCATTTCTCGGCAGATGACAACTTCAACATTAAACTTCGATGTATCGATACATCGAAGTGTTTTGTTAATTCGTAGCGGGGATTCGTAAAAAATAAAGACCATCTCTGGAAAAATAGTCTTTATCTGTTTCAATCGATTGATTAATTGAAATATTTGCGACTCTTTTTTTGGAAAGAAACCAAGAAACATATGCTCTCCAGGATTAAATCCCGAATAAACTAATGCGGTTGTTACAGCCGATGGGCCGGGGATAACGGTCATCGGTAAATTTCTTTGAATACAGGATTTAACTAATAAATAACCGGGGTCGGAAACGAGGGGAGTGCCGGCTTCAGAAATTAGAGAAATATTTTTTTCTTGTTTTAAAAGATCGATGATTTCCGGTAGTTTTTCAAATTCTTTTTCTTTGTAATAAGACCATACCGTAGAACATGTAACAGGTAACATAAAACGTTTTTTGATTGCGTCAAGTAATGTCTGAGCAGAACGAGTGTCCTCAGCAAGAATTATATCGGAAGTAGCCAAAGTTTTTGCTTGGCGGATAGATAGGTCATCAAGATTTCCGATCGGAGTGGCGACGATGTTTAACATATTCAAAAATAATTGGTAATAGGGAAATTATTATTACTCCGAATATAACTAGGGAAAAGTTTTTTTTGACGAATTCCATGTTGCCAAAAAAATATCCGGCAAATGTAGCAATGCTTACCCACAAAATACCACCAATTACGTTATACAAAAAAAACCGTTTATAATCCATCCTGCTTACTCCAGCAACAAAGGGGGCAAAAGTGCGGATAAAAGGCATGAAGCGAGCCAGTATGATAGTTTTACCCCCATGTTTATGAAAGAATTTTTGGGTTTCTTTTATATGGCTTTCGTCTATGGGTATTTTAGGATGAGCGACGATCTTTTTGCCGAAAAAATAACCGATCCAATAGTTGGTCGTATCTCCGAGAATTGCAGCGACTGTCAAAAGAAAAAACAATAACCAAATATTTAAAGAATTTAAGGCCGCAAATGCTCCGGCGGCAAAAAGTAGAGAATCGCCGGGTAAAAATGGCGTAAAGACCAGTCCTGTTTCCATAAATATTATGAGAAATAAAATGACGTAAGTGGCGATTCCGTAGGTGGAAATAATTGTCCCTAAATGAACGTCGATATGAATGATAAAGTCAATTAAGAACCTAATAATATCCATCTGAATATTATAGCTATTAAATTAATGAAAAGTATTATAAAATTAAAGGTTAAAGTTTTTTGCTAAAAGCGTGTCACTAAATTTTATTTCTCCGTGGGAACCCTCCCCTTTTCGGGGATTCCCAAGTCGAAAAAAATTAAGCGTCACGCTTTTCCTAAAGTAATCAAATAAATATGTTTAATCTTAAATCTTCATTTTCTCCAACCGGGGATCAGCCGCAGGCGATTGAAAAATTAATTGCCGGGATTAAGACGGGTTTGAAAAACCAGGTGCTTCTTGGTGTCACTGGTTCGGGTAAGACTTTTACTTTAGCTAATGTGATTGAAAAGTTACAACTGCCGACTTTAGTTATTTCTCACAATAAAACTTTAGCCGGCCAGCTTTACCAGGAATTCAGGGATTTTTTTCCGGAAAATGCCATCTCTTATTTTGTTTCCTATTATGATTACTATCAGCCGGAAGCTTATATGCCTTCATCAGATACTTATATTGAAAAAGAAGCCCAGATTAACGAGTTGATTGACAAACTTCGTCTCAAATCAACAACCAATATATTGACGCGCAAAGATGTAATCGTAGTTGCTTCAGTTTCCTGCATTTACAATATCGGTTCACCGATCGAATATGGCCGTTTTATTTTAGAGTTGAAAGTCGGACAAAAGATTGAAATAAAAAGCATTACTCGTCGTTTAATTGAGCTACAGTATGATCGGAGTGAGTTTGATTTTAAAAGAGGAACTTTTAGAATCAGAGGAGAAAGAATTGATATCTATCCGGCCTATGAAGATATTGGTTACCGTGTAATATTAAACAGTAATATTATTAAAAAAATAGAAAAGTTTGAACCATTAACCGGTAAACAAATAACCAATAACCAATCACCAATAACCAAATTAATTATTTATCCAGCCAAACATTATTTAATGGATCCGGAGATTTTTAAGAATGTCGAACAACAGATAAGAGGTGATTTAAAAAAAGAAGCCGAAGAGTTGAAAAAACAAAATAAATTAGTGGAAATGCAAAGATTGGTTCGTAAAGTTAATTATGATTTGGAAATGATCAAAGAAGTTGGTTATGTTAACGGCATTGAAAACTATTCCCGCTATTTTGATGGAAGAGAGATCGGTGATCCGCCTTACAGTTTAGTCGATTATTTTAATGAAGCTTATGGGGATCAATGGCTTTTATTTATTGATGAATCGCATATGACAGTTCCTCAAATTCGAGGTATGTTTAATGGCGATTATTCACGAAAAAAAACTTTGATTGAGTATGGTTTTCGTCTAAAATCTGCCCTTGATAATCGACCGCTAAAATTTGAAGAATTTTATCCAATGGCTTCAAAGATAGTCTATGTTTCAGCTACTCCAAACGAGTGGGAGTTAGAAAAATCTAAAATAGTCGAGCAGTTAATACGACCAACCGGAATTATTGAACCGGAAATAATTATTAAGCCGGCTGAAAATGAAGTGCAAGATTTGATTATTGAGATTGAAAAAAGAGTTAAAAAACATGAAAAAGTGTTAGTGACGACTTTGACGAAAAAAATGGCCGAAGATCTGTCAGTTTATTTAAAAGAAAAGAAAATCAATGCCGCCTATCTTCATAGTGATATTAAAACTCTAGAAAGATCAAGCATATTAGAGAACTTAAGAAAAGGCAATTTTGATGTTTTAATCGGCGTGAATTTACTGCGAGAAGGATTAGATCTTCCAGAGGTAACACTAGTGGCAATTCTAGACGCGGATCGAGAGGGATTTTTGCGGTCGAGAACTTCTCTGATTCAGACAATGGGTCGGGCGGCGAGGAATATTACCAGTCAGGTGATTATTTATGCTGATATAATAACCGAGTCAATAAAACAGGCGGTTGGAGAAATTGAAAGAAGACGTAAATACCAAATAAAATATAACACGGAACATAAAATTACACCGGTAACAATTTATAAACCAATCAGGGAAAAGATTGTTGAACAAGATGAAAAAAATCTATTTTACGATCGCGATTTTGACTCAAAATATTTAGATGAGATAAATATCGAAAGTTTGACTCCTTTTGATAAAAAAAAGTTAATTAAAAAAATGGAAAAAGAAATGAAAAATCAGGCGGAGAATTTGAATTTTGAGTTGGCCATTAAAATTAGAGAAAAAGTTAAAGAGTTAAAATAATTTTTTATTTTTCATTTTGAATTTTTCAATCAAATCTAAATTTTTATTTTTCAATAAAAACTAAATAAATGAAAATTCAATGAAAATTGAAAAATGAGAATTGAAAATTAAATCTATGGATTACATCAAAATCAGGGGTGCTCGACAGCACAACCTGAAAAACATCAGCGTCGATATTCCCAAGAATAAATTGGTCGTGATCACCGGTATTTCTGGATCAGGAAAATCTTCTTTGGCGTTTGACACTATTTATGCAGAGGGACAACGACGTTATGTTGAATCTCTGTCTGCTTATGCCCGCCAATTTTTAGGAATAATGGATAAACCTGATGTTGATTTGATCGAGGGCTTATCACCATCAATCTCAATTGATCAAAAGACGACTTCGCATAATCCGCGCTCAACCGTTGGCACGATTACGGAAATTTCTGATTATCTGCGCTTACTTTTTGCCCGGGTTGGTCATCCGCATTGTCCCAACTGTGGTCGGGAAATCAGCAAAATGTCAGTTGATGAAATTGTTCAAAGAATTATTAAGGAAATTAAAAAAAAAATTCTTACTGAAAAATTAAAACCACATCAGTTTCTAGTTCTGTCTCCAATTGTCCGAGATAAAAAAGGCGAGTTCAAGGAACTTTTTGATAACTTACGTAGCAAAGGATTGAATCAAATTATTATTGATGGTAAAACTTTTAATCTGGATTCGGAAATTGATTTGATTAAATCCAATAAACATAACATTGAAGCAGTGATGGATACGATTTCCTTTGGTCATAAAGAGATGAGGAGTAATGTTTTTCAGGCTAATTTAAGATCAAGATTAGTCAATTCGATTGAGCAGTCTTTGAATTTGTCCGATGGCTTAGTGATTTTAAAAACCGAATCTGTCTTTACCGGAAATCGAACCAAGAATGTTTTCTTTTAACTCTCCACTTGGGGCTTGCGAAAACTGCCGGGGAATCGGAACAATTTTTGCCGTTGATCGCGATTTGATTTTAAATAAAAATTTATCGATTCTTGAGGGTGGGATTCTGCCTTTTAACAAACTATTTTTTCATGAGACCTGGTATGTCCGTTTAATCAAGCAAGTTTGTGAAGAAGAAGGGGTAGATTTAAATAAACAAATAAACAAATTGACAAATAAACAAATAGATATTCTTTTAAAAGGGACAAATAAAATTTATCGGGTTAATGGTACTAACCGCTATGGACGGTCGACGACCATAACTGAAAAATTTACCGGGATTATAGTTGAGCTGGAGCGAAGATATGTAGAGACTCAAGGCGATTATGCCGGAATATTTGGAATCAAAAAATATATGCGTGAGGAAACTTGTCCGAAATGCGAGGGACAACGACTCAAACCGGAAATTCTTGCAATCACTATCGACAAAAATAATATTACCAAAATTTCCGATCAATCAATCGATAATCTAACTGATTATCTTAAGGAAAAACTAGAATCAATTTTATCAACTTATGAAAAACAAATAGCCAAGCCGATCATTAAAGAAATTTTAACCAGGTTGAATTTTTTGAATAATGTTGGTCTATCGTATTTAACAGTTAGCCGCAGAGCGGGGACATTATCCGGTGGGGAATTGCAAAGAATAAGACTAGCTTCCCAGATCGGCAGCGGGTTAACCGGCGTTCTTTATGTATTGGACGAGCCGTCAATCGGTCTTCATCCAAGAGACGTTGCCTCTCTAATTACCACTTTAAAAAATCTTCGCGATCTGGGAAATAGTTTGATTATTGTTGAGCATGACCGGGAGACGATGGAATCGGCTGATTATTTAATTGAATTGGGACCAAAAGCCGGTAAGGACGGCGGGAAAATAATCTTCTTCGGCAATATTAACGAAATGAAAAAATCAAAAACGTCTTTAACCAGTCAATACCTAACAGGAAAAAAGAAAATTAAGGTAGAAAACGGTCAGGTTCATTCGGCACAGATTAATCATGGTCAATTAATATTGGCTGGAATCACCCATAACAATCTAAAAAATATTAATATCAAGATTCCTTTAGGTAATTTAATTGGCGTTACCGGAGTTTCCGGTTCAGGAAAATCATCTCTTGTAACCGAGACAATCTATCCGGCTTTAAAATATTATCTGGATGGTTATTACAACGATAAAATCGGAGAGTTTAAAAGAATTGAAGGTTACCAATATTTAGATCGAGTTCATCTGGTTGATCAATCACCGATAGGCAGGACGCCCCGTTCTAATCCGGCCACTTATATTGGATTTTTTGATGAAATTAGAGAAATTTTTGCCGCAACCATTGACGCTCGGGAACGAGGGTACGAAAAAGGTAGATTTTCTTTTAATGTCAAAGGCGGCCGTTGTGAAAAATGTCAAGGAGCCGGAGTTTTAAAGATTGAAATGCAATTTTTAGCCGATGTTTATGTTATCTGTGATGTCTGTCAGGGCAATCGTTATAACAAAGAAACTCTTGAAGTAAAATATAAAGGAAAAAATATTTATGAAATTTTAAAGATGACGGTTGATGAAGCTCTAAATTTTTTTAATAATCATTTTAAAGTATTTACAAAACTAAATTTTTTGCAAAAGACCGGTTTAGGATATCTGGAATTGGGTCAGCCGGCGCCGACTTTATCCGGGGGAGAAGCGCAGCGGCTAAAACTTACTAATGAGCTATCTCGTCGTGATACAGGTCGGACCATCTATATTCTTGATGAACCGACGACCGGTCTTCACTTTTATGATATTGAAAAATTACTTCATACAATTAATGAATTGGTTGATCGAGGCAATACGGTAATCGTTATCGAACACAATCTTGATGTCATCAAAAACTGTCAATATATTATTGATCTAGGACCAGAGGGAGGAGATAAAGGTGGAAAAGTGATTTATCAAGGAGAGATAAGTGGTATTCTTAAAGAGAAGGAGTCGTACACGGGAGAATATTTAAGGAAGTTATGAGTTATAAGTTAAGTGTTATGTGGAAAAATACAGCAAAATATTTTTTTTCTTTTTTTTTGACATGTTTCATGTTTCTTATTACATGTTTCGTAGTTAATGCTGCTGAGTTCAAGACCGACTATCAAGTGGAATACAATCTTTCTCAATCGCAGGATTCTTTAAATTCTCAGGTTGACTTTAGAATAAAAATTACCAATTTAAGAAGCGATGTTTACGTTAATAAATTTGCCATCAGTTTCCCCAACACTTTTTCGATAAATAATCTTAAAGCTTCTGATGATGATGGATTTATTACGCCAAAAATGACGGTTGATGAACAAAAAACTAAAGTAGAGTTGGAGTTTTCTGACCCAGCTATTGGTAAAGATTCAGTTAACACTTTTTTCTTAAATTTTAATCAAGCCAATCTATTTAAAGTCAATGGTAAAGTTTGGGAAGTAATTTTGCCTGTGATTGAAAATACTGGCGGTGAGTCTTATCAGGTAACGGTTAATCTGCCGGAGGCAACCAGTAAAAAAATTTCCATCGCCAAACCAAAGCCTGACTCGGTTTCCGGAAACAAAATAATCTGGAATAATCCAAAGACAAAGACTATTTATGCGGTCTTTGGAAATAGCCAAGTCTATCAAACAGAGTTGACTTATAATCTGAAAAATGAGCAAATATACCCGATCTTTACCGAAATTGCTTTTCCGCCCGATACGGTTTTTCAAAAAACTTTTATTCAATCAATCAGTCCGTTACCGGAATCGGTCCGTCAAGACGAGGACGGTAACTATCTGGGAAAATATTTTCTTAAACCTTTAGAAAATAAAACCATCACTTATAAAAGTTTTATTCAGATTTATGCCCAACTGAGAGACGAAGTAGTTCCAGTCGTGAGACAGGCAATTAATCAACAAAAGAATTATCTTCTGACCGCAAAAAAATACTGGCAGATAAGTAAGGCTGATTTAATAAAAAATATTAACACCCCAAAAGAAATCTATGACTTTGTCACCAACACCCTTCAATATAACTACAATAAACTTAACTCTCAAAATAAACGTCTTGGAGCAGATGCAGTTTTGACGTATACGGATCAGGCAGTTTGTATGGAGTTTACCGATCTTTTCATCGCTACCGCCCGCGAAAAAGGAATTTATAGTCGGGAAATACAAGGTTATGGTTTTTCATTAGATCCTCGACTTCAACCGTTGTCTTTAGCATCTGATATTTTACATGCTTGGCCGGAATATTATGATTTAAAAACTGAAAATTGGATAGCGGTTGATCCAACTTGGGGAAACACTTCGGGGATTGATTATTTTTCCTCGTTTGATCTCAATCACATAGTCTTTGTTATTCATGGAAAAAATCCGGACTATCCCTGGCCGGCCGGGATGTATAAAATTGAAAACTCTCGTGATATTTCCATCAAACCGGTTGTCACCGATCCACTGGAAAAAAAAGAGATTATTATTGAAAATATTGATTTTCCAACCACGATTTCCGATGAAAAAACTTATCAAGGAAAATTTATTATTAAGAATAATGGCAATAGTTATCTTTGGCAGGTTCCGGTTAAGGTAAAAGCAAAAAATATCACTATTACGAAAGGCAAGTTTATTATTCCGGTTTTAGCTCCTTTAGAAAAAAAATCGATTACTTTTGATTATTCTTCGAGCGAAAAAAATAAAAGAGTTCAGGGAATATTAATAATTGACGTTTTACAAAAACAACTTTTAGAACAAAAGATTAATATTATTCCTTTTATCTATACTTTAATAATCAAAATTTTTGCCATTCTTCTCGGATTATCAATTTTATTTTTAGTTTACAGATTAGTCAGAAAAATAAAACGCCATGATCACTAGAAACCAGGTAAAGGATTTACCTAGTACGATCGGTCTCTATCTTTTTAAAAAAGATAAAATTATTAATTACATTGGCAAGTCGGTCAATATCAAAACCAGGGTCTCTTCTCATCTAGAAAACGCAAAATTGGACAATAAAGAAAGATTGATTATCCATAATTCTAATACGGTTGAGATAATAACGACCGAATCAGAATTTAAAGCGCTAATTTTAGAAGCAAAATTAATTAAGGAGTTTCAGCCAAAATACAATTCGATTTGGAAAGATGACAAAAGCCCACTTTATATTAAAATCACAATTAAAGACGAATATCCGAAGGTACTATTATCTCGCAAGGAAAATGATAATAAATCATTATATTTTGGTCCGTTTTCATCAGTTAGGATAGTTGGAAAAATTATCAATGATATTAGGCGGATTATCCCGTTTTGTACACAGGAAAAAATCAGTAAAAAAGCCTGTTTTTATTCAAAAATTAACCTCTGTAACCCGTGCCCGAATGAGATAATTAATTTGGCGAATAAAAAACGCTATCGGAAAAATATTAATCAAGTTGTCTCAACTTTGAGAGGAAATGTTAATACAATTGTCAAAGGACTTAATCGGGAGTTGTCAAATTTAACAAAAAATAGACGGTATGAAGAGGCCATTATCATCCGCGGTAAAATATTTCGTTTCGATCGGTTGTTAGATTTAAAGGATGATTCGGATTTTTTTCAAAATAACAATAGTGAAAAAAAATTGGAAGAAATGCTTGTTATTTTAAAAAAATATTTTCCCCGGTTAATTAAATTAGATAGGATTGAGACCTATGATATTAGTAATTTGGGATTGAATCAGGCAGTTGGTTCAATGGTGGTGATGAAAAATAGTCAGATTGATAGAGGTGAATATCGTCGTTTTAAAATCAAACAGGCTGGTTTGAGGTCTGATTTTGACCGACTTAAAGAGGTAATCAGGAGACGATTAAAACAATCATGGCCAGTTCCTGACTTAATGATTATTGATGGTGGCCGGCCCCAAATCAAAACTATCATTAAAGTTTTTCAAGAAAACCAAATCAATATTCCACTCTTAGGGATTGCTAAAAATCCTGACCGCGTGATTGTTGGTATTGACGGTTGCCCTAATCTATTTTTAAAAAATGACAGCAAAGTTTTAAACGTCATTAGATTGCTTCGTGACGAGTCACACCGCTTTGCCCGCAAGTATCATCTGTTTTTAAGAAGCAAAGATTTTTTGTTATAATCTTCTTATGAGGAAAATATTCAGGATGATTATTTTTTCCGTGGTAGCGATATTTTTAACGGCGCTTTGGAATAAGGGCTTTGTTATTAAAGCCGACCCGATGATCTATTTAAAAGCCGCCTTAATTATTGCCGCGGTTTATTATTTGATCGTTCCGGTAAGTAAATTAATCCTTTTGCCGTTGAATATTCTTACTTTAGGTTTTGTTTCAGTAATTTTTTATGCGGCGATTTTTTATTTTTTACTGAACCGTTTTCAGCTTATTAATATCGGGGAGTGGGTTTTCCCAGGAATTAAATTGTTTGGGATAACTTTAACTGAAATGAAAATTTCCGGTTTATCTAATATCTTTATTTCTTCTTTTTCGATTTCCACCATTATCAATTTGTTAGAAACAATTATATGAAGAGTTTTCTTTTGATTCTTAATATTGTTTTGAGTGTCTTAATCATTATTTTTATTTTAGTTCAAGGAAAAGGGGCCGGTTTGGGAAGCGCTTGGGGCGGAGGAGGCGAGATGTTTCAAACCAGACGGGGAATGGAAAAAATAATCCTTCGGTTGACGATAGTTTTTATTGTTATATTTTTTGCAGTTTCCCTGATTAATCTTTTTGTTAAATGAAGAAAAATTTTTTCCGTTATTATTATTGGTTATTTTTAGAGTTTATTAAGAAGTATTCCCGATTGATTTTGATGAGTTTTTTTATTGGTTTTATAAGTCTAATCGGTTTTTTATCGGTTTCTCCATATTTAAAATTGATCTTCAGTAAACAAGAAGTAATTGGTTTAGTCGGCAACTATGATTTTACTAATCTGCCTGACAAGGTAATGACAAAAGTTTCCAATGGTTTGGTGACCATTAATGAAAAAGGGGAGATTATTCCGGTTTTAGCCAATTCTTGGGAAGTTAAAGATCAGGGAAAGCAGTACCGTTTTTATTTAAAAAATAATCTTCTTTGGAATGATGATAAAAAATTTAATGCTTCTGATATTGATTATCAATTTGATGATGTTCAAGTAAAAGTAGTTGATAAAAATGTGATTGATTTTTATCTGAGTAAACCTTTAGCGATCTTTCCTACTTATTTAAATAAACCTTTAATTCGCCCGCCTTTAATCGGGATTGCCGGCTTTTACAAACTAGGGAGATTCAAAATTATTAACGGTTCTCTTAAAGAATTAACTCTTGTTCCCAATACTAAAGATCTACTGACAATTAAATATAAATTTTATAACAATGAGTCGGATTTGGTAACCGCTTATAAAAGAGGTGAAATTAATGAAATGACTCTGATAAAAAAAACTGTGGCTGATACTTTTGCCAACTGGAAAAATAGTCAGATAGTCAAGTCAGTCGATTATACCCGCTTATTAACTTTATTTTTTAATAATCAAGATAAGGCTTTTACTAACAAAGATATCAAAAATGCTTTTTCTATGATGATTGATTATCAAAAACTGTCTGAGTTTGGAGAATTGGCTCGGGGTCCGATTCCGCCTCTATCCTGGGCTTATAACCCACTCCTAAAAACAGACGTTTATGATATTGAAACAGCAACAAAAATTGTTAAAAAAGAAATTGTGGCCACCGAATCCGCGCAATTAAATTTACTAACTTCCTATGATTATTATGATGTGGCTGACAGCATTGCCGGTGAAATAAAAAAAACCGGGCTGAAGGTTGATATCAATATGATTTCTTATGACCGGCCCGATAACTTTGATTTGCTTTTGGTTTTTTGGAATTTACCAAATAATCCAGATCAATATTACTTTTGGCACTCAACTCAAACAGGTTTAAAAAAAAGTAATATTAGTAATTATAAAAATATCAAAGTTGATCTTTTACTGGAACAAGGCAGAAATACGATTGATCTTAGGGAAAGAGAAAAGATCTATCAGGAGTTTCAAAAGATTATTCAGGATGACCCACCAGCTTTGTTCTTGTACTATCCGTATGTTTATACGATAAAGAGAAAATAGTTTATCAGTTTAATAAGTTTGTGCAGCTAATCGTGTTTTTTTCCTATTTATATTGATTTGGGCAATATATCCACTAAGAAAAAATGCCAAAGCAGGAACGAGCATTAAAGGATCTTTGAGTGATGCTAGAGCAGTTATTGCTACTCCCAAAGCATTTGCAACTTCCCATGTTCGCCAATAGATAATATCTCTTTTTAATCGTTTACCAATTTCTGTTTGGGCAGGTATGGTCATTAAAAATAATTTAAATTACTATATGCCAGATTATACATTAATCTTTTAATTTGTGTCGGGGAGAGGACTTGAACCTCCACAGTCTTGCGACCACAAGCCCCTCAAGCTTGCGCGTATACCATTTCGCCACCCCGACTGTATAATTTCTTAAAAATTATATCATTTTAATTAGAAGGTCGCAGACTATTTTGAAGCCATTTTAAAGTTTTATCGTTGATTTTATTAATTCCGATCATCAATAAAGTGTAAGTTTTATAACTGTGTATTTTTTTAACTTCCTTATTGATTTTTTCAAAATTTTCTTCAACTGAATCCATGATCAACAAAACTTCTTGAGCGGACTCGATTTTATTTTTCCATAAATAAGAGGAGTTAATGGATATTTTTTTAGCGCAGACAATCAGTCTTTCTTTAAGTAATTGATTGGAAATTTTATCAGCTTCTTTAATATTTTTACAAGAAAGAAACAATAAACAGGGTTTCATTTTTGCGTTTTAGATTGCAATTTATATTGATAAATTTTATCATAAACTATGTGTCCGGCGTGTGTCATTACAATTGGAGGAGGGTTGTTGTTAGCTAAAAACCTTGGCGTAAACAATCTTTTGATTATTGGCTTGTTTACTATTCTAGCTTCTTTGTTAACTGATATTCTTCTAAGAAAGATTAATCACGGAAAAGTTTTTTTCCCTTATCAAAGAGTGGTGATGACAGTTGTTATAATGTTAATTATATCTTTAACACTAAACTTTATTAAATAAAATGACATTGGTAAATATATAATAATTGACTATGAAATTAAACAAAGTCATTCAAGGATTTTTAAACTATCTTAAAAACGATCTGATGAAACAAATTAATAGGACAATTGTCAAAATGTTTGAATGTTGTCGAGAATAAATGTAGAATAAATTTAAATATATTATAAATTTTTATTTGAATATTATGTTTAGTCTAAAAGGTAAAAAAGCTCTAGTTACCGGAGCCTCTCGAGGGATAGGTCGTGGAATCGCCCGATCTTTAGCTAAAGCCGGCGCATCGGTGGCCGTTAATTATCATTCAAAAGCCCAAGAAGCGGAGGTAGTCGTATCTGAAGTAAAAAAATTAGGAGTCGATTCATTTTCGGTTCAGGCCGATGTCTCCAATAAAGAACAGGTTGCCAAAATGTTTGAGGAAGTAAAGAATAAATTTGGCCAGCTTAATATTCTAGTAAACAATGCCGGGATAGTCTATATGAATCCGGTAGACAAAATAACTGAGGAAGAATGGGATAAAGTATTAGGCATTAATTTAAAAGGACAGTTTTTCTGTGTTCAAGAAGCGATTAAAATTATGCCCGCAGGAGGAAAGATTATTAATATTTCTTCAATCGCTTCAGGCGGAGTGGGAGTTGGATTTGGCAACATTGCTCACTATGCTTCTTCAAAAGGTGGAGTGATTGCCATGGTAGAAGATCTGGCGATTGAGCTTGGACCGCGGGGAATTAATATTAATGCCATTGGCCCGGGTGTGATTGAAACCGATATGACCACCGGAATCTTAGCTGATGAAAAGATGAAAATGGGCATGTTGACAAGAATTCCAAAAGGAAGATTTGGCAAGATTGAAGATATTGGTGCCACGGCAGTCTTTCTATCTTCCGATGAGGCTGACTATATTACCGGTACGGTAATTTATGTTGACGGCGGATGGTTAAGTCAGTAAGATGAGACTATGACCTTAACTGAACTGTCTTATTATTTTCGAAAATACCTCCCTTTTTTTATTTTATTTTTTCTTATTTTTTTGATCTTTTTTTATTCAATCAAGTTAGCCTTGGTTTATTTAGACTCCAATAAAACCCCCACAATTTATTTTAATAAAAGCCTTGGAAATATTAGTCCTCCAGAAATTCCTCAATCAACCACCAGTGCCGGTCTAAAATTTACTTTAGATACAATTGAAGGGTCTCCGGTCACCGCCACTGAGACTGCCAGAGTTTTTTTTCTACCCCAGTTCAACCCACGTTTCGGCTATCGGGAAAAAATCTACTTAATAGCCAGAAGTTTTGGTTTTGATACCGAAGTAATAAAACATAAATTAGTTGATAAATTAGCGACTTTTAGTGATGAGGAAAAAACTTTAAGTATTGATATTTCCAACTTTAATTTTAAATTTGACAGAAAAGTTGACAACGAGTTATTTTCTTCTTCACAACTAACTATTCCCTCAAAAACGGAGATTGAAAATAAGGCAATTGATTTTTTAAAAAAGATCGGCCGTTATCCTGATGAACTGGGAAAAGGAACAACTAAAATAATTTATCTAAAATATAATCCCGGCAATCAAAATTTTATTAATGTCGATTTACGAAATCAAGCTCAATTAGTTGAAATTGATTTTTATCGACCCAATGTCGATGATTTTTCCATTGTCACGCCAAAGTTTTTTACCAGTCAAAACTACGTAGTGATGCTTTTCCAAGGAGCCGACTATCAAATTATTAAGAGCCAGATCGCTTTTTTTGAAAAATCGGAAGAACAGGTTGGTACTTATTTGTTAAAAACAGGTGAAGAAGCCTGGTCGGAATTAAATAACGGTTTGGGATTTGTTGTTTCCGGAACTTCAGGACAAAAAAATATTCTTATTAAAGATATGAAGCTTCGCTACCTTGATCCAGATATCTATCAAAATTATCTACAGCCGGTTCATGTGTTCTTAGGAGAAGGTAACTTTGTGGGATATGTACCGGCAGTAAAAAATTAAATTCTAAATTATAAGCTCCAAGTTCCAAATAAATCTTAAATCCTAAATATTAAACAGTTTAAAATTTGTTATTTATTATTTAAAATTTATTTGTTATTTGAGATTTAATATTTAATATTTTGGTATCCTACGTTCTCCTCAATCCACTTAATAATATTTCTCGTATCGTTAAATCTGTCAAGACTTTTCAAAATAACAATTACAAACTGATGGCCGTTTTTTTTATAAAAAGAGACAAGGTTTTCCCCGGCATTTTCCGTATAACCGGTTTTGAGTCCCCCAAGCCCTTGGATTTCTCCCAACAGTTTATTGACGTTGTTTAATCGGTGAAAATATTTAAAGTCAACATCAGAGATAGTGATTTCTTTAGTGGAAACGATTTTGGAGAGATATGGATTTTTGAGAAGTTCTCTAGCCGCAAGAGTTAGATCAAAAGGTGTCGTGAATTGATCAGTTTCTTCCAATCCAGCAGGGTCAGTGAAATGACTGTTAATCATTTTCAATTGAGATGCTTTTTTATTCATCAAATCAATAAATTTGTTATATCCATAGTTATCAGCTAAAACATAGGCGGCGTCGTTGCCCGAGTGGACTAATGTTCCATAGAGAAGATTTTCAACCGTGATTTTTTCACCAACGACCAATCCCATCACTTGACCATCAGAGATTGTTTTTTTAACAGTAATTACCTGATCAGGTTTATAAATGTCATAAGCAACCAAGGCTGTAAGAATCTTGGTTGTTGAAGCTGGAAACAATCTCAAGTTTTCATTTCTAGCAAAAACGGGAGTGAAAGAAGGTAGATCAACCAAATAAATTCCTTCAGCAGTTACTTCAGGATAATAAGGTAATTTTAAATAGGGGATAGGATTAATCTTGAGTTTCAAAGCAGGTGTTACCTTACTGATTGCTTCCCGGTTATAGGCAAAGAGGTGAAAATAATACGAGTCGCCAGGGTAGAACAAAAATAACAGGGTAAAAAACGTAAATAATAAACAAAATTTAAGATGCATAAATTAATGTATAAATAAACGAATACTACAAATAAAGAAATAAATAATTGAATAACCAAATGTAGAAATGAATAAATAAATTATTTCATTATTTTCTCATTTCATCATTTTTTCATTTATTTACTTATTTTTTTATTTAATTATTTGTTTATTTTGATTCCGAGTTCTTTTAATTGTTCGTCTGTTGCCAGGGATGGCGCTTCCATGACCGATATTTTGCCGCCCGATGAAGCTGGAAAAGCCATTACTTCGCGAATCGACGGTTCGCCTAAAACAGTAAACAAAAACCTGTCAATACCGGGCGCAATTCCGCCGTGGGGAGGAACTCCATAACCAAAAGCTTCAAGCATATGAGAAAACTGTTTTTTTTGTTCTTCATTGAAACCAATGAGGTCAAAAACTTTATTTTGAATTTCTGGTAGATGAATTCTAACTGAACCCCCGCCGACTTCGTAGCCGTTTAAAACCATGTCATGCTGAAGACCCCTGACTTTTAAAGGATCCTTATCCAAAAGGGAAATGTCATCGGGATGAGGAGCGGTAAACATATGATGGGAAGGAGCAAATTTTGCCTGGCCCGATCCATAAAAAAAATCTTTTTCCGATTGCTCGGTAAATAAAGGAAAGTCAATCGTCCAGGAAAAAGCCAATTCGTTTGGGTCTTTTTTATCTTTTCTTAAATCGGGCTTGTCTGTGCCGTATTTTTCCATGACGTGTTTATGAGAAAGCCGTGGCCAGGGAGTTTGTGAAATATGTTTTTCCGGAAACACTTCTTTAACCAATTTAGTAAATAAATCTTCAGCTAAAGTAATAATATCGTTTTGTTCAATAAAAGACATTTCCAAATCAAGTTGGGTGAACTCACCATAAGCTCTATCTTTTCTTGGGTCTTCATCGCGGAAACATCGGGCTATCTGAAAGTATCTTTCAATGCCGGCCACCATCAAAAGCTGTTTGTACTGTTGTGGCGATTGGGGTAAGGCATAAAACTTACCCTTTTGCAGGCGGGAGGGAACTAAAAAATCTCGAGCTCCCTCAGGAGTAGTTTTAGTCAATATGGGTGTTTCGATCTCAACAAAATCGAGTTTTGTTAAATAATTGCGGATAAATGTCGTTGTTTTTGATTTAAGAATAAGATTTCTTGTCATGCGCGGGCGACGGATATCAAGGTAACGGTACTTCAAACGTATCTCTTCATCAATATCATAACCTTCGCCGGAAACGGGGATTGGAAGAGGTTTAGCTTTGGAAATAATTTTTAGTTCTTTAGCTTCAATTTCTATCGTTCCGGTTTTCAGTTTAGAATTAACTAATTTCTCCGGCCGTTTTTTGACAAGGCCTTTAATATAGACAACATCTTCACTAGATAAAGTTTTAAACTCTTCCCCGCCGACCACCTGAACGATTCCGGTCCGATCTCTCAAATCAATAAAGACAATTTTTTTATGATCACGTTTCGTATCGACCCAGCCATAAAGTTCAACAACCTCTCCAATTTTCTCAAGGGTTTGTTCAATAAATAAAGTTTTCATAACAACTTCATAATAATACAATCTTTTTTGAGCCTTGACAACAACAAATATTCCGATATGTCCTTGACTTTTTACATCGGGGAACGATATGATTGCAGAATGGTGGAAAATGATATGGGGAGATTTTTATTTAGCGTGCCTGGAGAAACTCCAATAACAGATGGGGCGGGGCCATGTACAATATTGGTGGCTAAAAGCCCTGATGAAACTTTTGATTATGCTCACTTTTTGCCTTATGAAAAGCACGATATGATGCAATGGATTTTTAATAGAAGGAATCAAAAGATAGTGAGTCTGCCGTTAGACAATAAGAAAAATATTATTGGAGTACCAATCGACCGTCTATTCGCTATCGGTAGTCCGATTACTCGTGTGGGGAGAAGAAGATAAATTTCTTAATAAAGCCTCATTTTATCATGTATATTGTAACAATGAAAAATAATATTTATCAACCCATTACCAATCTTAATCTCTTTATTTGAGATTGGGGTAAATTAACCACCCCGTAGCAAGCGGGGATTTTTTAATAATTAAAAATAAGTATGTCAACTCAACAGCCAGGGAATAATGTAAACATCTATGCAACACTAAGACTAATTCAAAGATTTTGTGAAAGTACATGTGATTATAAGGCAACATGTGACCCAAGGTTTGAAAATGACGAATCATCACTAATTACGAGACCAAATAAACTCGTAGTAGGTTGCATTGCCCAATGTTTATGTCCGATTGCTAATCGGTGTTATCCAAGCGAAGGATGGACCTCGGGTCCTTTTGGTTGTGAGCGTTAAAAAACGCACAGTGATAAATCAGTAGAAGTTCAATTTTTTATTTAATCAAGCTTATTATTTTACCCTGAACAGTTTTTTTATTGTTCCATTCGTTGACATCGAGGTTGTAGACAACTTTAACTTTTTGTCCTCTTGAAAGTTCTTTAAATTTTTCTCCTTGGTTAAAAGCAATCAGTTCAAGACCGTCAACAAATATTTTCAAATGTTTCTGTGTTTTGCCGAGAAGTTGGGTGCCGGTTAAAATTCCTTCGCTGTAAAAAGTCGGTTTAGGATTACCCATCCCAAAAGGTTCTAGAACCTCTAAAGATTTAACCAAGTTTAAATTAATTTTTGTTAAAGGAATTTTCAAATCCGCCTCAATCTTTCTTTCAAGATCTTTATTCTTTATTAACTTAGATGACAGCTCTCGTGCGGCCGTCTGAAAGTTGTCGAGCTGGTTTTTTTCTAAAGTAAATCCGGCTGCCTGTTTGTGGCCGCCAACGTCAATGAGATATTTTTTTAGAGAGCGTAAGAATTCGGTGATATGAAAAGAGGGAATTGAGCGGGCTGATCCTTTGTAATGGTCATCAGTTTTGGTTAAAACCAAAGTCGGTCGATAGAATTCTTCGACGATTTTTGAGGCGATCAGGCCAATAATTCCTTCATGCCAGTGGTCGGAAACCAGGATGATGATTTTAGGGTCGGACCCTCCCGGAGGGTCCGACCCTATCGTTTGACGAGCCTCTTCGACCGCCTTTTCCACCATTTCCTGTCTTTCTATATTCACATTTCCGATTTTATGGGCGAGATCATAAGCTTTTTTTTCATCATTGGTACAAAGCAGACGGAGGGCGTCGATTGCATGTTCCAATCTTCCAATCGCATTAATTCGGGGCGCAATCATAAATCCGACTTCATAAGGAGTGATTTTTTTGCTTTCGATACCGGCCTGTTTGAGAATATGTTTTATGCCATAACGTTTCACTTTAGAAAAAGTTTCAAGTCCGTGTTTGACAAGCGATCGCGAGGGACCGACCAAGGGAACCAGGTCGGCGATCGTGCCGATGGAGGCCAACGCTAAATAATCGGTTGAAAAATTATTTCGTAGAGACGTGCTATAGCGCGTCTCTACATGGGAAAATTCATTAAATATTTCTTTGGCGAAAAAATAGGCAACGCCGCTTCCTGAAAGAGCCGGAATGTGAAAAATTGCTTCAGCTTTTTTGGAAATTTTATCACCTTTTAAATGATGATCGGTAACAATTATTTTTATTCCCAAAGAAGCGGCATATTTTATTTCTTCAACTTTGGTAATTCCATGATCAACGCTGATAATTAAGGCCGGATTATATTGTTTTTTGACATTATAGATGCCTTTTTTGGAAAAACCATAGCCTTCCAATTTCCGGTGCGGTACATAAGGCATGACTTTAAACCCGAGGAGGTACAAAGTTTCCCAAAGAATTGCACCACCGGTTATACCGTCGGCGTCGTAGTCGGTATAGACAACAATCATTTGATTTTTTTCTTTAATTTCTTCAAGAATCTTTAGGACTTTTTTAAATGACTTTTCATAAGAACCAAAGTCGTTAAGGGATAAGGTGAGGGGAGAGGGAGGATTGAGAAATTCGTCAAGATTTTTGATATGGCGGGATTTAAGGATGAGAGTTATGATTTGTTCATTCGTGATTTTGTCTTTAGGTTTAAGTTCGTGTTTGAAAGTAATTTTCATTTGAATTATTCAATCAATTTTTTTTCATTTTCGATTGTCATCAAATTCGTCGATTCCAACTTTTGCCCTAACGAAGAAAAAGTTTTTGATACCTGAGAGCTTTGATTGTAGGCGTTGGTAACATGTCTATTCAAAACAGACAAGGCTTCATCGGTCTTTTGGTAGTCTTTCTTTATTGCCTGTAAAATCTTTAAAATTTCTTTAGCTTTGGTTTCAATTTTTTCCCCTTCAAATGAAATTAGAATGGCTTTTATATAAGCGTAAAAACTCATCGGCGATACCGGCAGGACGCGATTTTGGCCGGCATAGTCGAAGACAGTTTCGCTATTAATTAATTCGTAGTAAACACTTTCTGAGGGAATATACATCAAGGCATAATCGACAGTTTTTTCTTCGGCCAAGATATATTTTCTGGCAATATCATCAACGTGTTTTTTGACATCCCGTTCAAAATCTTTTTTTATGGCGGCAATTTCATCCTTGTTGGTCGCCTTGGCGATTTTTTTAAAAGTATCGATTGGAAACTTTGAATCAATTGGGATTAATCCTTGGGAAGTGATAAGAACCGCGTCAACAATCGATCCGGTCTTAAAATGATATTGTAATTTGTATGAAGATTTGGGAAAGTTTTGAGCCAGTAATTCTTTCAAAACATGTTCACCGATGTTGCCCCGCAGTTTTGGGGAAGTCAGATATTCCTGTAACTCTTTCATCGATCTTCCAATCTCTGAAAATTCACCAATGCTTTTTTGTACTGAAGCGAATATTTCCAGGTTCTTTGATAATTTTTGATCAACAGAAAGATTTGATGTTTTTAGCCACTCAACAACATCTGATGAAAGGGTGGTTTTTTCTTCAAGACGATTAAGCCAAAGACGGATAATAAAAAGAGTAACTAAAAAGAGAATAAGAATAACGATTAAAGCAGGATTCATGAAGACATTATATCAAACCACCATTTTTGAAGATTTTTGGCTTAAGCCACTCTTGGCTGGTTTGTGGTTTTTCAGTAGTCACTTCTTTTTCGATCGATTCAATCGGCATAGATTTTGGTACTTCAGGACCGTGCCCCGGCATAGAATTAATCATCGGTCGTGGTTGAAAATTCATCGTCGGCTGAGTGGCCGGAGAAACCGGTTTTTTGAAAGCTTTTTTAACGGCTCCCAATCTCAGTAAAGCGGCAATATGTTCAAAGGTATCGGCATTAGTGGAATAAGAAGTAAAGTTATTAGTTGAGGCGGCGGCTCCGGCATATAAATTAGTCGCCATATCCCGGTCAATTTCAACTTTCAAAGTTTGTAAAATTGATAAAATTAGCTCGGAAATGGAAGAGATAGTTTTATTAACATAATTGACAGTGCCAAAATAAGCGTTGGTTAAATGACGATCGATGTTGACAATATCTTTTCCGGTAAACTGGTTTTGATTATCAGTATAGACTATTCCCAAGCTATTCAAGGTTGGCGCATCAATGACAAAGATCGCGTCAATCAATCCGCCGGTATAGGAAAAATTCACTTGATTGGGTTGCAGTTTTTGAAAGCCAGGTCGGGGAGTGACAATCAGGTTGAAAGTTTCTCCCTGAATGTTATAGTCGACTTTATCAATGGCTCCATCGGTATAAGGAAAGGAAACCATCAGACTATCGCCGCCGGTACCAATAATATTCTGGAACTTATCAGAAGCGACTAGATCAGATTGCGGTTTTTGACTGCAAACGAGCGAGACGGTTTTCCCCATTTTGTTTAGGGCTAAATAAAGAGAAGATGACGCGGCAATCGCATCAATAGATGGATTAGGAGGAATGATAATGACGGCCGACCGGCATTTGGTAATAATTTCCTGGATCCTTAATAGGGTATTTTGGTTATTATCCATAAATCTTATAGGATAGATTTTACCACATCACCCACCACAAAGTCAAGTGGGGGGCCAAAGATCATACCCGCCTCCTGACCTTTCTTTACCTCACTAACTGTTTTAGCGCGGATTTTTAAAGACACTAATTTGGTTTTTCCTATAAGTTTGTTTTTTCGAAAGCATTCTAACTGATCACCCAGATTAATTTTTCCTTTAATAATCGAGACTCCAAAAATTTTCTCTCTCTCAATAACAAAATTAGCTATAATCCGGGCCTCACCTTTAAGATTCTTTTCTTTTTCCTCTTTTTCTTTAATAAGATTAGCCACTTCATTTAATTCGTCCAGTAGCTCATAGATTATCTGGTAGGATTTGATAATCACTTTTTCCTGTTTGGCTAAATCTTCCGCTTCGGCACTTGTTTTGACCGTATAGCCGATTATGATTGATTTGGTGGCTTTGGCTAAAAAGATATCGGACTTATTGATTTCCCCGACGGCTAAAAGAATGATATTAAGATTAGCGTTATCCTTTAAGGAATTTTTTAACGCCTCGACACTGCCTTGGGAATCAGCTTTAATAATGGCCGCCAATTTTTTTTCGACGACAGGCATTTTTAAAACATCCTCCAAAGTTAAAATTTTTTTGGTAATTAGTAATTGGTCATTGGTTATTGATTGGTCTTTGGAGACTGATGACTGTTGTTTAATAATTCCACCGACTTCAGGCATATCATTAAATCCCAGGAGTTCAAATGGGCTGGAAGGCAGTACTTGGGAAATACTTGCCCCCCGATCGTTTATTAAAGATTTAACCTTTATTTTTTGATTATTAACATAAAGTGTATCGGCTATTTTTATTGTTCCTTCTTTGATAATGGCGCTGGCAACAATTCCTCGTCGATCTTTTTTTGTTTCGATAATATAGGCTAAGGCTGGGTTTTTTTCGTCGTAATTAAGTTTTAAATCGGAGGCAATAAAAAGAATCGTTTCTAAAAGTTCATTAATCCCTTTACCGGTTTTAGCGGAAACTAAGGCCGTCGGAACCGTACCGCCTTTGCCCTCAGTCATGACTTCATATTTCAAAAGATCATTCTTAACTTTATCCGGATTGACTTCGGGGAGATCAATTTTATTAATGACGACGATAAAAGGGATTTTGGCGGCTTTAATATGAGAAATAGATTCAACAGTTTGGGGCATGACGGAATCTTTTCCGTCGATTAAGAGTAGGGCAATATCGGCTACATCAGCTCCCCGGGCCCGTAATTTAGTGAAAGCTTCATGACCGGGCGTATCGATAAAGGTAATTTTGTTGGTCTTATACTCCTTGAATTCAGTCGTTATTTCATAAGCGCCGATTTTTTGTGTAATGCCGCCATATTCTCGATCGGTGATGTTACTTTTTCGAATATAATCCAAAAGAGTGGTTTTTCCGTGATCAACATGGCCTAATATAGCTACAATCGGGGGACGAGTATTCATAATAAAATTCTAAATTCTAAGCACCAATAACCAAACAAATTATAAATTATAAATTTCAAATAATAAAGTTTAGAATTTCGAATTTAAAAATTAAGATTTATTTGGGATTTGAAATTTAGGATTTAGGATTTGAAACATCCGTTTTTTCCACAACTTTGTTTTCTGAGGGAGTTTTCGACTTTGTTTGCACAATATCTATTTCAAAATCAGTCAATCTTGAAGCTAGGTTAACATTAATCCCGCCTTTACCTATAGCTAAAGGGGCTTCTTTTTCTTCCACTGTCACCTTAGCTCTTTTGCCCGTTTTATCAATCTCAACTGAAGTAATTTTAGCTGGTGATAAAGCGGCGATTAAAAACAATTTTTCATCTTTATTCCATTGAATGATATCAATCTTTTCTCCTCCGCCAAGCTCGTCAATGACGGTTTGCACCCGAACGCCCTTTTGACCGACGCAGGCACCGACCGGATCAACTCCGGATTGGGTTGAAGTAACAGCGATTTTTGTTCGCTCGCCCGGTTCGCGGACCACTTTTTTAATTTCAACTGTGCCATTGGCTATTTCCGGTACTTCCCGTTTAAACAACTCTTCAATTAACTTAGGATGAGAGTGAGAGACTATAATTCTGGGATTGTCAAACTTATCATTGGATATTTCTTTGAGATAAACAATCAGATTATCGTTAACTTTATATTGATAATTATTCATCTGTTCCTCTTTAGGAAGAATAGCTTCGGCCTTGCCAATGTCAACAGAAGCGCTATAGCCGTCGTAACGAATAATTCGACCTTTAACAACCGTTCCAACTTGAGATTGATAATGAGCAGCCACATTTTTTTTCTCGGCTTCCCTGATTTTTTGTAAAATGACTTGTTTAGCAGTTTGAGCAGCAATCCGGCCAAAGCCAGGCGGAGTAATATCTTTATCACTCTCAAATATTTTTGTTTCCCCGGTATCTTTATTGACAGTAGCTTTAATGTTTTCAGTTTTTTCCGGGTACTCTTTATTATAAGCGGCAACTATTGCCAATTCAATCGAAGAGAGAACATCACTAACCGAGATGCCTCTTTCGGTGGCTACCTGATTTAAAGCTAAGGAAAACTCACTTTTGATTATGGTCATATAAATTATTTAAAATTTACTTTTTAGGCCGCATCCGTTAATAGCACAATGTTTATTTCAGATAAAGATGCGGCACAAAGGGCCGTATCCATAAAAAATATCTATTTTTTTACGGACGAGCCCTTAGGAGCAGCTGCAGCTTCTTTTTTAGCTGGAGCGGCTTCCTTGGTTTTTTCTTTCTTTTCTCCTTCTATTGGCGTAGTAGCTTCATCTGTTCCTGGAGCTACCTCAGTAATAATCTCAGGAGCAGCCACAGCCGTCTCCGGAGTAATACTTTCTTCTTTATGAGCAATAACCGAAACAACAACTTTTTCCACCGGAGTTTTGATCTGATATTTATCAGATTTTTTCAAATCAACCACTTTGATTTCTTGACCAATTTCCTTAATGATAGCAATATCAACTTCAATATGTGACGGAATATCTTCAGGTAATGCTTCGACTAATAAAGTATCCGAAAGAATCAAAAGAACGCCGGCTTTTTGAGAAACCGCTTCGGATATTCCGATGGTTTTAACTGGAACGGCTGTTTCAATTTTTTTAAAAAGATCGATTTTTCTAAAATCAATATGGAGTAAAAAACCTGACACGGGATGTTTTTGAATAGTCTTTATTAAAACAGGGATATTATCCTTATCTAAAGATAGATAAACAACACCGGTTTCACCAACTTTTTTATAGGTTTTGATTAAGTCTTTTTGAAGAACAGAAACCGACTGGGATTTGAAGTCTGGACCATATACGTTACCAGGTACTAATCCCAGCTTGCGAATCTTATTTAATTTTTTACCAAAAACCTTTCTGAGTTCTACTTTGAGAGACACTTTTTCCGAAGAATTAGCTGTTTTTTTGTTTTTCATATAAAATTTATAAAAATTATAATATTTATAACTATTATTTACTCCCTGTTTAACTCGATAAGAAAAATTTTATCGGTTGATAAACTGGTATTATAGACGATTTGATTATCTTTAACAACGGGAGAAAAATTTTGATTAAGTACAGAAATATTTTTGTCTAGCAGATACTCTAATATTAGGTCGGAATTTTTAGCGCCAATTTGTTTTTGAACAATTAGTTGATAGATATTTCGTCCCGTTTTCAAAGGTTCATTTAGTTGATAATTAATTTTTATCTCAACGGTTTTTTTCGGTGCCAGTTCAAAAAAAAAGCCTATCAGTTTGTACTGATCGTCTATTTGATCGATGTCCTCAACTAAAACACCGTCCTTGGTAATTTGATTAAGAGTCGAGTTTAAAGGCAGAAGAATCTGAAAGTAATTACGGTAATATCCGGTTGGGAAAATTTCTGCCGGAGACTCATTTTTATACTGAAGAGAAAGAAAATGAGTTATTTTGCCTTGAGAGTCAATATTAACTTTTAAATTGATAAAACGGTTAATGAAAAAATTAGCTTTATTGGCGCCGACGTTAGCGTCGTAGGGGAAGACATAATCGGTAATACAGTTTTCTGATAAAGTACATTTAGGATCAATGACTCGGCCAGACCAAAAAGATGAGTCAAAAAATAACTGCAGATTTTGATCTTCCAAAAAAACGGTCATCTGTTTTTCATCAAGTGATTTTTTTATTTGAGAAAATAAAGTTTTGACATTAACGGTATTAAAATTATTTTGCAGTTGTCTAACCAGAGAAGATAAAAATGTTTTTTTTTGAATCGATCCCGGAAAAAAATTTTTTTCCACATAAAATTGAGTTTTTAAATAAAAATTTTTAGCATTAATATATTCCTTAAAATCAGGTAGATATAAGTCATTAAAAGCATAAAGAATATTTTCAACAGCTGTGGTTGTCAGTAAAATTCCGCCGGAAAAATCAGTCATTTTCATTTCTTTTTCCAGAAAAAATAGGGCTTTTTGATAGTTGGTAAAAAAATCAGGTGAAAAATTAGAATCTCTAAAAAACCAATGGGGAACGCTTAGATATTGGGCAATTGGTTTTGGCGGGTCAAGATGGACAGTCAGTTGGCCGTCAGCATCGTAGATGTCATAGACTTTGATATTACCGATATTATAATCGCCAATTTCAAAAACGCCAAATGAGCCGATAAAACCGCCACCGGGCCGCAGTTCCATATTATTGGCGAAAAAAACAACATATTTTTTTGGTTTTTTTTCTGTGACAATATCTTGAAAATAACTGATAATTTTTTTACCTTTTTGTAAGTTGTCAGCCAGTTCGAGCAGCTGTTTTTTTATTGGTTCAAAATAATTATTTGACATCGGTATTTTTTGAGCAATAATATTAAGTTCTTCCTGAATGTTGGCTAAATTAATCTTTGCTTTTTCAATTCTTAAAACTAAAATATTTTTTTGTTCAGCTGATTTTTGCAGTTGAAAGAAAAGATCTCCCAAGCCCCTAAAATTCTCCAACAGCGATTCAGTTTGTCTGACAATCATGAGACCCTTTTCGTTGATATCAATTAGATTGTCAGGCAGGATGGCAATTCCAAATAGTAAATAACTGGGGCGAACGATTGAATATAATTTTTTAGAAATTTCATTGATTGGTGCCGAATTATTAATATCTTTAAAAGAATTTTTTTTGAGAGCGATATAATTTTGGTAATTGAAAAATAACGATAGGAAAAGAAAAGGAATAAAAGCCAGATGTAAAAAGACAATAAAAAGGAACGATGAAAGGATAAGATTTTTTTTTGTTACAAATCTTTTATAACCGTCTGCAATATGTGAAACAGGGTTAAATTTTTCTTTTACAATCTGTGATAAATTCAGATTGAGAGATGTTTCGTCGCTTTTGGAAATAGAAAACCAAAGTATTTTGTCTATTTCTTTTTTTTCAAGAAGATTGCCGTTAACGGTAATAATCTTGATATTTTTTGGCGGATTTTTTATGTCGGTTTGCTGTTTTCTCAACCCTAAGAAGATATATATAAAAAAACTTTCTTTATTTTTTTTAATTTTCTCTAAGTTTACTGATTCGTCAATGACAAAAATAAAATGAAACATCTTGATGTTTTTAGGAATAAAAGGAGAGCTAAAAGGACTAATGGAGACTCTTTTTAACTCGCTTTTCAAGAGAGAAATAAAGGCATATTCTTTTTTAGATACGATTAAGGCATTTTGTTTTTCTTCAACGATTTCTGTTTGCAATTCCATACCCTAATTGTATACTGAATTCAATGAATAGAAAAACCGTTATTTTTGTTTTAGTCACTTTTTTATTGTTGCTGGTAATTGGCTATTTATTAAATAATCAACGATATCTGAATAGTCGTTTATCTTCTCTACCTTCTATTTCTTCAAAACAACAACTTTTTTTAACGCCAACATCAGCTTATAAAAACCAACAAAAATTCGAAGATCTGATATGGAAAAAATATTATAGTCAAAATTTAGGAGTATCTTTTGAATATCCAGAAAATCTTGAATTTGTTGGTCCAGAAAAAAGTAGTTCTTTAATAGAAAAAGAAAATGGAATTCAATTAGCAAGTGGATTTAATTATATATTTTCAATCTATAAAAAATTAAATAAATTGTCTTCGAATGAAAGTATAGAAGAATATTTGAAAAAAATAAGTAATGAACCAGAATCTTTCAAAGTAACTAAAACATCATTTAGAAATAAAATTGCTTATTATGTAGAAGATAAACAATTTGCACAAGTCCCCTCTGATAATTATTATATTTTTTTAAATGATGATTATTATTTATTTATTACGTTTGCTAAACGAAGCTCTTTGCGTCATGTAGCTGAAAGTGCATGTCTTGACCGGGAAGATATCATTAAAAATGAATGTGACGCAAATATGCTTTATCAATCTGCAGATTATTATGAACGTTTTTCTGAATTTGACAATTTAATAATTAACAGAATCTTGAACTCTATTGAATTTATAAAATAATTATAGGTTGTAATTTATACGTTAACTTGCTATCATACTATCCATATGATTTACCAAAAATATATTACCATAAACCCGAAAATCATGGCAGGTAAACCTGTAATTACAGGAACTCGTGTACCTGTTGATATAATCATAAAAAAGTTAGGTCAAAATATGAATGTTGAGGAAATTTTACAAGATTATCCTAGATTGACAAAGGAAGGGGTTCTTGCCGCTCTCAGATATGCGGGAGAAATTATTAGTAAGGAAGAAGTTTACCCTCTAACTCCATGAGATTTTTGATTGATGAATCGGTAGAATATCGTATTGTTGCTTTTTTACGAAATCTTGGGTATAACACGCTTTCCGTTGCCGAATCATTTCCAAGCTTAGATGACAAAACGATTCTTTCTATTGCTTACAAAGAAAATAGAATTGTTATTACCAATGATAAGGATTTTGGAGAATTGATTTACAAATTACAATTACCTCATAAAGGAATCATTTTATTTCGATTATTTGAGGAAAATTATCAATCGAAAGAAGATAAACTTCAACTGATCCTTAAGAAATTCAAAAGTAAATTGCAAAATACTTTCACTACTATTTCAAAAAATAAGATACGATTTAAAAAAAGTTAGATAAAATAAAAACAATGAAAAAGAAAGCCTTAATTATTAAATATCAAGATTTAGAAAAACAAACTTCAATTTTCAAGAATAAAAAAACAGTTTTGGTTGGTGGATGTTTTGATCTGATCCATTTTGGCCATTTGAAGTTTCTGGAGGCAGCAAAAAAAGAAGGTGATTTTTTAATTGTGGCTTTAGAATCGGATAAATTTATCAAAAAACATAAAAGAAAACTGCCGGTTCATCAACAACGAGAAAGAGCTGAAATTTTGGCGAACTTGAACATGGTTGATATGGTTATCCTTTTACCTTTTTTTCAAGCAAACAATGATTACTTTGAGTTAGTAAAAAAACTAACTCCTAGTATAATCGCGGTGACGGAAGGAGATAGACAATTAGGAAATAAAAAGGAACAAGCTTTAAAAGTTGGAGCGGAAGTTAAAGAAGTTATTGCTGATTTAAAAAAATTTTCCACCCGTAACATTGCTAAAGTTTTTAATTTATGAAACTATTATTAAAGATTGAACTATCAGATAAAACAAAAAAAGAAATCACTGATCAACTATCAGATTTAAAAAAAACCTATCCTCAGTTTCAATGGGAGTCGGTCGAGAACTACAATATTTTAGTCCATTCATTTGGGGAGTTTTTGGATAAAAAGTCGACTATAGCCAAATTAGAAACAGCTTTATTTGACAAAAATACATTTTATTTTTATGCATATGAAGTTAGTCTAACAATTCAAAACAAAATTACCTTATGCCTTGATTTTAGAAGGGAAAAAGAAATAGAAAGAATAAGTAAAAGCATTAAAGAAGAATTTCAAATAGCTCAAGGCTCAGAAAAATACGTACCACGTTTAATCTTAGCTAATTATAAAATTCCTTCAAAACAGCAGTATTTTGTTATTAAAAAGCGTCTAACAAGCTTGGATATTGACATTTCTTTTAAAATAAATAAATTAATTTTATTTGATGACGATAAGAAAATTCATATCTTTAAACTGCTGTAATTAAAAAAACCCCGACGTTTCAGTCGGGGTTGTACATACCTTATTTAAATAAAATATTATGCTGAACCAATTCGGTACATTCCAGTGCTGCAAACTGGGCATTTACCTTTCATCGCTGGTTTACCATTCTTCATGGTGACTTTTTCCGGATTAGCTACATCTCTTTTAGTTCGGCATTTAACGCAATACATCGATACCATATTTTAGATTCACCCCCTCTCATTAAATATTAAACTAATACTACAAATAAACCAATACTACAAATACTACCAATAAATAAACCAATTTATTAATGATTCAATAATTAAAATATTTGTTTATTAAAACATTTATTGGCTTATTGGTCGGATTGGTAGTATTGGTCGGATTTCTCATAATTTACTTAATCAGCTTAGCAAAATACAAAGAAATTTCAAGGCCAATGATCAGAGTGATTAAAACTAAACTTTTTTTTAGATCAGAAAAAAAATACTGATTTGACTGTTTATGTTCTTGAGTAAGCAGCTCAATTTTTGCAGTTTTTGTTTCATTATTAACAGGAGGTATTGATACAGAAATAGGAATTTTTGTTTGGACCGGAATAGCAATCGCTTGTTTATTTTCCAGTAAACGAATTTTCTTATGATAGTGAGCCAGTAACTTTTCTTTCTTCGTCTTTTTAGGCATACGGTAGTAAATATAAAATATTAAATATAAAATATCAAATACAAATATCATTGACACTTTTTATATATATCTATAAAATGTAGTTGATGATCATTTATGTAGTCTTGATTCTTTTTTTTCTTTGGTTGATTTTTCTAACGGTGGTAGTTTTGAAGACAAAAGCCCATTATAATAATTTGATTTCTAAAACGAGAAAACAGAAAATTGATGAGATTTTGGATGAATTATTGATGATTGATAAGAAAACAAAAGAAGAGCTCGAAATGGTCAAAAAAGAATTACATGAAGAGATAAAAATCTCATCTCTCCATATTCAGAAGGTTGGTTTAGTTAGATTCAATCCTTTTGAAAAAACGGGTGGAGAAAAAAGTTTTGTTATCTCTTTTCTAAACCATGAAAATAGTGGTATAGTTATTAATTTCATTTATACGCGAGACGGCTTGAGAGTTTATAGTAAAAAAGTTAAAGTTGGGAAGGGCGAAGAATACGATTTATCCGAAGAAGAAGAAAAGGCAATTGTTAGTAGTAGTTAGGGGCTTAGCGTGCTAAACCCGTACAGATATAATTATTATATTTAATATTTTATTCCAAATATGATCAATAAAAAAATAGCTTATCTGATTGTTTTTATTTTATTTGTTCTTTCGACAGCAACGACTTATTCTTTTTTTTCGACGGAAAATGGCCAATCTTTTTTATCACCAATTAGTTATCAAGCTCCTAAATCGGAAAATGGGGCAAGTGAAACGGCTGCCGTTAATGAACCAAAAACCGAAGAATGTCCTCTTAATGGAGAGATGCTGACTAAAACTCAAAAAAATGTTTGGGAAGGTCGTCGTCCCTTGGGAATTATGGTTGAAAATCATAAAGAAGCCAGACCGCAATCAGGTTTATCTTCGGCTGACGTTGTTTATGAAGCAGTGGCTGAGGGAGGAATAACTAGATTTTTAGCAATATTCTATTGTCAAGATACCCCGTACGTTGGTCCGGTTCGTTCGGCTCGCATCTACTTTTTAAAGCTTCTTGAAGGTTATGGAAAAAATCCTCTTTATGCTCATGTGGGCGGAGCTAATACTCCAGGGCCAGCCGATGCTCTTGGTTATATTAAAGAACTGGGTTGGTCATCTTTCAATGACTTGAATCAATTTTCGGTTCCTTTTCCTTATTTCTGGCGCGACTATGAAAGGCTACCGGGAAGAGTGACTGAACATACGGTTTATACCTCGACTAAAAAACTTTGGCAATATGTAAAAGACAAAAGAGATTTGACTAATGTTGATGATAAGGGAATAAGATGGGATAAAAGTTTTTCTGCCTGGAAGTTTGAAAATGATGCCTTATTAGATAAAAGAGGAATTGTTTCAAAAATTGATTTTGGTTTTTGGGACAATTTAGCCAGCGATTTCAGCGTTGTTTGGAATTATGATAACAAGACAAATAGTTACAAAAGAACTAATGGAGGCGTTCTACATCTTGATAAAAACAGCGGAAAAGCCTTAGAAACTAAAAATGTTGTGGTAATGTTTGCCAAAGAATCATCGGCCAATGATGGTTATGAAGGCGGGCATATACTTTATAAGACCGTTGGCAACGGAGAAATGTTATTCTTTAAGAATGGTCAAGTAGTCAAGGGAACTTGGAGTAGAGAAACTGAGGAAGATCAGATTAAGTTTTTTGACAACAATGATAAAGAGATTTCTATTGTAAAGGGACAAGTATTTATTGAAATGTTGCCAATTGGGAATAAAGTGACTTACTGAAAGTAAGTCATCCTGAGCGAATCAAGTGAGTCGAAGGATTAATTATTAAAAGCTCAGTACCGTATTTTTTGAACGCCACACCCCAAAGGGGCCCCTGGCGATTATCAAAAAATACTAGTACCTCGCTTTATCCATATGTTACAACATATCATTCCATCAAAGGCAAGGCGGAAGATTCTTGGGTTTTTTTTTCATCATCCGGGCGAAAATTATTATTTGCGTCGGGTCGTTCGAGAAGTTGATGAAGAGGTTAACGCTGTTAAAAGGGAACTGGATATTCTAACTGAGGAAAAATTATTATTAAGAGAACGCCGACTTAATAAGGTTTACTTTGCTTTAAATAAGAACTATCAATTGTATGACGAGTTTATGAGAATTTTTGCTAAAAGCAATTCACTGGCGATCATAATTCATAGTAATTTATCAAAGATTGGAAAAATAAAGTTTGTGTCGGTTTCTACCAAATTTCCAAAGAATTTGATTATTAAAGATGATGAAATCTATCTTCTATTAGTTGGTGTGATTGTTGTTGTTGAGATTGAAGCTTTAATTAAAGAAGTGGAAAAAGATTTTGGTCGGCCGATTAACTATTCGGCGATGACTGAAGACGAGTTTATTTTTAGAAAAAAAAATAATGATCCTTTTATCTGGCGATTTTTAAAACAACCAAAAATTATGTTAGTTGGGGTAGAAGAAGAGCTATTAAAATGATCCTTCGACTTCGCTCAGGATTTATTAAACTATGAATAATATAAAAATATTAGCATTAATAATGCTTTCTCTTTTTATCATTTGGGTAGACCTTCCTGAAAGTATTAAAACAAAATACAAAATACCAAGCCAGATTAATTTTAATGTTTTTGGATTAAATGTTAAAAAAGATTTTACTACAAAATTAGGGTTAGACTTAAAAGGTGGCAGCAGTTTGATTTTTGAAGCAGATACTTCTAAAGTAAAAAAAGAAGATTTAAATGATGCTCTAAATTCAGCCCGGGATATTATAGAGAGAAGAATTAATTTTTTTGGGGTGACTGAACCGCAGATACAGACGATTAAGTCAGGAAATATCTATCGATTGAGCGTTGATCTCCCCGGAATCAGCAATTATGAGGAAGCGATTAAATTAATTGGGCAAACGGCGCAATTGACGTTTAAAGAGTTAGGTCAAACGGATGCTAAAACTGCCACAACAACGCCAATTTTTTTGCAATTGACAAAAGAAACAGGATTATCAGGAATTCATATACTCAAATCTACGGTTGAATTTGATAGTCAAACAGGCAAACCTCAAGTAGGGTTAAAATTTAATAAAAAAGGAGCTGATTTATTTGCAGCAATTACAAAAAGAAATATCGGGAAACCGGTTGGAATATTCATAGATAATATGGCCTTAACAACGCCAACAGTACAAACGGAGATACTAGATGGCAGCGCCGTAATTACCGGTACTTTTACGACTGATGAGGCGAAAAAATTAACGATCGCCATTAACTCCGGCGCTCTACCATTGCCAATAAAGATGGTTGAGCAAAAAAATATTGGTCCAACTTTGGGAGAAACTGAAGTAAGAAAAAGCATCTATGCAGGAACGATAGGATTAATTATGGTTTTACTTTTTATGATTATTTATTATGGCCGATTAGGTTTTATAGCATCGCTGGCTTTAATAATATATGGATTAATCTCTTTATTTATATTTAAGGCAATTCCGTTAGTTCTGACATTGCCTGGTGTAGCCGGATTTATTTTGTCAATTGGTATGGCGGTTGATGCCAATATTTTAATTTTTGAAAGAATTAAAGAGGAGCAAAGAAAAGGGAAAAGTTTTGATATTGCGGTTAGATTGGGTTTTGGCCATGCGATTGATGCGATAAAAGATGCTAATATTACAACTTTAATCGTGGCATTCATTCTTTTTAATCCGTTAAACTGGGAGTTCTTGCCACAGTTTGGGATGGTGAGAGGATTTGCGTTAACATTGGCAATTGGAGTGGGAACGAGTTTATTTACGGGAGTTGTAATTACGAAGAGGTTAATTAATATTTTTTATAAAACCCGTTAACCAGTTAACGCGTTAACGAGTTAACGTGTTATCAAACAAGATATGATAAATTTTCTCAAATATCGTTGGTTATATTTCCTTGTTTCGACTGTTGTTATTGGAGCGGGACTATTTTCTATAGTTAAGTGGGGTTTTCGTTATTCAATTGATTTTACCGGCGGAAGTAATTTTGAATTTCAGATGAACAAGGTGACTGAAAAAAGTAAGATACAAAAGATATTGGAGTTAAATAAAATACCAGTTGTAAGTCTAAAACTACAAGACAAAAACATAATACTCCGAACAAAAGTATTAGATCAGAATAAAGAATCTAAGTTAAAAAAAGATTTAGAAGCAAAATTAAAAATTAAGATTACGGTTTTGCGGTCGGAGACGGTTGGTCCGATTTTAGGTAAAGAAGCCATCAATAAAACTTTAGTTGCCTCAATTCTTGCTATTATTGGAATACTCATTTATATGAGCTTTGCTTTTAAAGGTTTTAACTTTGCTTTTGCGGCCGTTTTGGCCATGTTTCATGATCTGTTGGTTGTGATAGGAACTTATTCTTTATTGACTCATTTTTTTAGGGCAGAAGTTGACACAATGTTTGTGACAGCAGTTTTAACAACGATGTCTTTTTCCGTTCATGACACGATTGTTATTTTTGACAAAATACGTGAGTATCGCAACGAGCAAGAGACTTTAGAAATTGAGTCGATTTCCAATCAAGCATTGACTGAGACAATGATTCGTTCCCTTAACAATTCCATGACAATAGTTTTCATGCTTTTGGCTTTAACGATCATGGGCGGATCAACTATTAGATTTTTTATCTTAACCCTTTTAATCGGCACGATTACCGGTACTTATTCTTCGCCGTTTGTAGCGACTCCGATTTTGGTATGGTTGGAAAAGAGAAAACGAAAATAATTATTATAAATATTATAAATTTTATAACTATTATATGGATGATAAAACATCGGAAAAAGTTTCTGAAGTTTGTCCAAAATGCGGTTCGTCGTTAGGCGAAGTTTTTGAGACAAAGGCGGGTAAAAAATTACAACGTTGTTCGAAAGGGAGTTGGAATCCGGAAACTCATACGATTGACGGTTGTACTTATGTAAAATGGCTTGAAGTTGAGCCAGTAACTTTGGACGAAAAATGTCCGAAGTGCGGGGCACCCTTGCTTTCAGTAGTAACCAGATTTGGAAAAAAAATGAAAAAGTGTTCAACGGCTACTTGGGATTCAGCTACCAAAACAGCCGGAGGATGCGATTATATAGAATGGATAAAAGGAACGACAGAACAGTTGGAGGAGGATTGTCCAAAATGTCAAGCAAAATTGGTTCTTTTTACAACCGCGGCTGGAAAAAAACTAAAAAAATGCTCAACAGCCACCTGGGATCCGGCCACAAAAACACCGGGCGGTTGTGACTATGTAGAATGGTTAAGGTCATAAATAAATATGCTTGACAAAATTGCAGAAGTTGTACATAATAATGTACAGAGGTAGTTATTATGAAAACGACTGATTTGTATATTACTGCGACTGAAGCGAGAAACAACTTTTTTAATCTTTTGGCAAAGGTAAAAAAAAGTCCATATCCGATTAATATTACTGTTAAGGGAATTCCAGAGGTCGTAGTGATGAGTAAGGAAGAATATGATGGTTGGATGGCGACGATTGAAACTCTCTCTGATACGGAATTAGTTGAGTCAATAAAAGAATCTGATAAAAATTTTAAAGAAGGTAAATATCAGACTTGGCAAGAAGTAAAAAAAGAATTGGGTATAGAAGAGACTAAGTTTTCTGATAGAAAAGGTAAATATGTATCTAATTTTCCTCGAAAATCGGGCAAAAAAAGATCTAAAAAAATTAGATAGAAGATATAAAATAAAAGCATCGGATTTTATTGATAAACTTCAATTTAATCCTTTTTTAGGTGAAAAAATGTCTGGAGAATATGATGGGTCATATAAAATAAAAATTCCTCCTTTAAGAATCATTTATCTGCCTGATTTTAAAAATAAGATTATTTGGATAAGAGCGATTGGTTTTAGAGGTAATGTTTATAAATAAAAATGAAAATTACTAAATATTCGTTAGGACAACTGCAGGCGAACTGTTATTTTTTGATCGAAGGTAACGACTGCTTAATCATCGATCCGGCTGACGATGCATCGTTTATTCTTGAAGAACTGCAAAGACAGCAGTTAAGTTTAGTTGGAATGTTGGCGACTCACGGGCATTTTGATCATGTAATGGCGGTTGGAGAAATTCAAAAATCTATCGATTTACCTTTACTTATTCACGAAAAAGATAAGTTTTTGATTAATCGATTAATCGATACAGCTGAGTATTTTTTGGGTTATAAACCAATTGTTTTACCAATTAAAACAATTGAAAATTTAAACATTGAAAATTCACTGAAAATTGAAAATTTCAAATTAAAAATTATATATACTCCAGGTCATACACCTGGAAGTTGTTGCTACTACTTTAAAGAAGAAAACGTTGTTTTTACTGGAGATACTCTATTCAAAGAGGGGATTGGACGAACAGATTTATCATACAGCAGTCAGGATGATTTGAAAAAATCTCTAAAAAAAATATTTAAACTTCCTGAAGAAACAATTATTTATCCAGGGCATGGAGATTCGTCTTATATTGGTCAAGAAAAAGTTCTAATGCTCTAATTTATTTCATTCACTCAACACAAGAAAGCGTCCTCTACGATCTTGAAGAAATACCTTTTATACGAAACATTCTCTATTTATTTCCTCTTTCTAAATGAAGCTTATTAATAGCTCTCAACTGCTCCAAGGTGCCATCATTTGCTACTGAAAATATGGTACTCGACGCAGTAATCATCTGTCTCTTATCATGGACTTTATAAAGATAAAATCCACCGCTCTCAACAACATCCATTCCCAGTCCAGGTGTAAAAAGTGTTTTATGAGGGTAGTCTAGATTAAAAACTAATCCGTCATCTGTCATTGCACGGGCAATATTTGGAAGAACAGGCACCCTGCTTCTATTTGGTCCTTTTGATGGACCTGCAAACTCAAGTACAAAACCTAACGGTTGTTGAGGTTGGTATTTTGTTATTTCTGAAGAATCGAGATGCAAAGTTATATCTTCTCGTCCTTCTCCTAAATCTACCCCAAAAAGTATATCTGGTCTATTTCCATCTTTCATTTGGGTTTTATCGTCAAATTGTCTTACACTTTCAAATAATTTTACAACTACATCCTTTCTTTGATAATCTTGATCAACCATAACAATTTCTCTTGCTCCAAGGGCAACAGGAAACTGCCAATCAATTCCTGCTCCGAGATTTGCTGTATATCTTTGAGTTATTCCTTGATCTTTCAACATTTTTCTCATGGCAAGAACTGCTCGGATTTTTCTTAAAGTCGCTCCTTCTGCCCCAAAAGTCGATGTATGAATGCTTCGTAGTAAACGAACAAATTGTGGAGTGATTTGTTCTGTATTAGACAGATCCTCAATAAGTTTATTTTTTTGTGCTCTAGATTCAGATTCTTCTGCATAAAATTTTTCAAGATCATCGTTACCTGTTACAGTACCATCACTCCATTGACCAGGGACAGGTTTATTTGATTCATCACCGTTAACCATAGTGCAATTATACCAACAAAGCAAAAGCTCAAACTAGAAGTGAATATGGCCTTAATCATTAAACAATATAAATTCACATCTCAAATAGTAGAGGTTTAGATATTTTGCAGAGCAGTAAGAAGTATTTCCCTCTCATTTTTTACTTTTCTTTCAACCACCCGATCAAAAAGTTTTTTTAAGATTTCACCGACTTTTGGACCGGGTTTGAGTTTCAAAATTTTCATGACGTCATTACCATCGATTTTTAAATCTTTGACTTGGAAAGGCTGTTTTTGGACTTCGATCAATCTTTTTTTGAAAAGGTCAAGACGCCAGGAAGTTGGCGTTGCACCCGAGCCAATACGGTCAGCAGTTCTAAGGTCAAGCATATCTTGGAGATATTCTTTAGTGACACTTCTAACAAATCTTCTAATTGCTTTGTCTGTTAGTAGTTCAGTGACGGTAAATTGATGTTCGCCGACCAATGTCACTAGTTTTTCTTTTTGTTTGTTTGATAATTTAAATCTGTCAGCAATGATTTTCGCTTGTTTTTTACCAACGACTTCGTGATTATAGAAAGTAATCAGTTCGGTTTTTTCGTCTTTATGGAAAGTTTTTACTTTTCCAATATCATGAATTAGAGTGGCAAATCGGGTGATTGGATCATAAGAAGGACAGTTTTTTAAAGCCATAACTAAATGGGTTCCTACGTCATAAATATGATGACGTTTAGGACTCTTTTGGGGAATAGAAAAACAGACATCAACTTCCGGCAATATGTAAGTAAGTAATCCAGTGCTTTTTAAAAAAAGAATACCTTCAGCCGGATGATCGCTTTCCAAAATTTTTAGAAACTCATCCCTTATTCTTTCCCAGGAAATTTTTGTGATTAAAGAAGCGTTTTTTTGAATTGCATTTCTGGTATTGTCTTCAATAAGAAAACCCAATTGAGAAGTGAAGCGAATAGCTCGAAGTAGTCGAAGGGCATCTTCATTAAATCGAATATCTGGATCACCAACAGCCTTAATTAATTTATTAGATAGATCTTTTTGTCCAAAATATGGGTCAATAATATTTTTTCCATCATAAGCGATAGCATTAATAGTAAAGTCTCTTCGAGATAGGTCTTCTTCAATAGTTTTGGCCCACTCGATTTTTTCCGGATGTCGTAGATCTGTATAATCTGATTCTTTACGAAATGGGGTAATTTCGAAAACAATTGGTAGAGACGCAATATTTTGCGTCTTTACCGGAATCGTCACCGTGCCATAAATATTGTTGTAAAAAGAGTCAGGAAATAATTTTTGGATTTGCTCAGGCGTCGCATCAGTAGCAAAATCCCAGTTATCAACAAGTTTATTTAAAAGCAAATCCCGAATAGCTCCACCAACGACGAAAATCTGATATTTGTTTTTACTAAAAGCATTCATTAAGTCGTTAACTTCTTTAGGTAGTTTAATCATGTAGAAATTATATACCAATAAAGGATTTTAGAATATCGAGATTTTTTTTATCGGGACCGTTACCGTCAAAACCGGGAGTTTCGATAATATAAGGATAGTCTTTTGTTTTTGGGTGGTTAAGTAAGGTTTTGAATTCATCAATGTCGATTTTGCCTTGGCCTATATTATCGTGACGGTCGTGGCCAGAATTAAATTCGTCTCGACTGTCGTTTATGTGCCAGACTTCAAGTTTATCAAGCAGATCAAGTTTTTCAAGTTTATCAAGAAAAAGATCAAGCCCTTTGTCATTATTGAATCTATATCCATTGGAAAATAAATGGCAAGTATCAAAACAAAGGCGAACACGTTTGTCATTAATATCTTTAACAATGTGCGAAATTTCTTCCAATGTTTGCCCGATCTTTCTATTTCCGGCATTTTCGATAATAAAAAGAGCGTCTATGGGGGTTTTATCTAGAATCTCCTTAATATTTTTTATTAATACTTTGTATTTATTATCTTGTCCACGGTCGTGGGTAAGATATTCATCAATAGGTAATTTATTTTTTTCTTTAAAAGATCCAAGATGGATTATTGAGCCTTTAATTCCAAGTTTTGGTGCCAAATTTAATTCAGCTATTAATGATAGTTTTGACATATGACCAATCCTTCCATCGTCGGCGAGATTGATTAAATAAGAAGCATGAAAATAGACGGGATCGATTTTATATTCATCTTTAAAGGCAACAAAGTCTGCTATTTGTTGTTCAGTAATTTTTGCAAAGTTCCAGCCGCGGGGAGAAGAGGAAAAAATCTGCAAACAGTTGCCACCAATATTATTGATTCGTTTCAAAGCTTCTGAATAACCACCAGAAATTGATTGATGCGCACCGAGTTTTAGCATGAGATAAATTATACACCGGCAGATATTTTAAATGATCTCTGAGATCTTTTTATTGTCACATCGTTAGTATAAAGCGAAGTCATATCTCCAACAACAAATGCATTTTTTGAAGGAACGTTAAGTGTAAATTGATTACTTTTATCATAAGAAAATAATTTATCTGACAGAATACCTCTTCCAAGGCTCATATATGCTCTGGCAAGATGAATAAACGCAGCAGTATTATCAGCGGTATTAAGACTAAGTTTGCTAAGAGTTGTAGGATCATCAATTTTTTGTTCAGGAAATAAAAGTCTTGAACCAAAATGCGTAATACCGGATATTAAAGTGAATAAAGAATTATCCTGATTTTGAGAATTTCGTAATGCCATCGCAATGGTGCTTAATGCTGCAGCTATCGGAGGACGAATAGCTCCGCGTACGCCAATTGCTTCAAGCTTTCTTGAAGAAGAGGCAAGTGATACAGATCCCGATCCAAAACATGCATCGGTGATAAATAATGCGTTCTCATTTATTTGTCCAGGATAAATATTCAAGCCAGTATCTTGTTCATTACGTAATTGCTCAAGTTGGATAAAAGCCTTTGCATGTATAAGTGCTCTATGAGTTACATTACTAGTGCCTCCAGCAACTGCAACTATTAATCTCGATTGAGAATCTCGTTGATCAATTTTATTCAAAATCAGATTTAAACCTCCATCACCAGCAACTACAACAGTTGTATTATCTCCAAATGCAAGTTTATTGGGATCGGTTTTAACAACACTCTCAGAAATATGTAATCGTTTTAAAGTAGAGAGTACAATATGTTTTGAAGCCGTTCTTCCCGCAAATACTTCAATTTTTAGCATAGGATTCATATTATAGCGCTTTACAAATTGATATTTGTAATATTTTTAAAAATTGATATTTATGTTATTTTAAAAATCCCCTTGACACATTAGCAGACATGATGTATATTTGCTAAATATATGGAAGATTTAACTCAAAGACAGATTGATATTTTGAAAGTCATTATTAAAGAATATACGGAAACCGGTGCGGCGGTTGGAAGCGAGATTTTGGAAAAGAAATACAAACTGGGTGTATCGCCGGCAACAATTAGGAATGAAATGGTTGAATTAGCTAAAAAAAACTATCTGAAAAAAACTCATTTTTCCTCTGGCAGAATTCCTTCAGCTAAAGGTTTTAGATTTTATATTAAGCATTTGATGAAGCAAAAAGAAATGTCAACAACCGATGAGGTTTCTTACAAAAATAGCATCTGGGACGAAAGAAAAGAAACTCATCGATTATTATCTCAAGCCACTAAAATTTTATCACAAAAAACCGGACTGCTTTCTTTAGTGACGACTAACCTGGGTGATATATATTATTCCGGTATGGCTAATCTTTTAAACCAGCCGGAATTTCTCGATATTAATTTGTCGCGGACTTTATTTAGCAGGTTAGACGAAATTTCTTTTTGGGAAAAAATATTAAACGATATGTTTTCGCTTGAAGACGAGATTTACTATATGTTAGGAGAAGAAGATTTTCATGATCCAATTTTTGATTGCTGTGCCAGTGTTTTTGGTGAGTTTGAAAGTAGTAAGATTAAAGGAATTATTGGTGTGATTGGTCCGAAAAGAATGTCTTATGATGCTGTCATTCCCCAAATTAAATATTTTTCCGGACTATTGGAAGAAATTGTAAAAGAACAAGCATTATAATTAAAATTATGGACACAACTAAAACTAAGAAATCAGTGATTGATAAATTTACACAGGAAATAGACAATTTAAAACAGCAGGCTGAAGAATTTAAAAATAAATATTTACGGGCTTTGGCTGATTATCAGAATTTAGAAAAGAGGATCAACCAGGAGCGGTTTGAATTAATGAAGATGGGAAACAAAAATTTATTAATCAAAGTTATCCCTTTTCTGGATAATCTGGAAAAGGCAGAGGTTTTTGTTCATGATCCAGGATTAAAAATATCAAAAGACCATTTCATGCAGATTTTAAAAGAAGCAGGTTTGGAAGAAATGGATCTATTAAAAAAAGATTTTGATCCTAATCTCGCCGAAGCAATTGATATCGTACCCGGCAAAGATAATAATAAAATAGTGGAAGTCTTAAGGAAAGGATATAAGTTTGAAGATAAAATTATTAGAGTAGCACAAGTGAAAGTTTCAAAAAAATTATAAATTCTAAATCACAAATAACAAATAATTTATAAACGTTTTAAATTTAAAATTTTAAATTTATTTAGAACTTGAAATTTAGAATTTAGATTTTATTAAAAATTTATTTTTAATCAATATGGCTAAAATAATCGGGATCGATCTTGGTACAACAAATTCATGTGTGGCGGTAATGGAAGGAGGAAAACCCAAAGTTATTTTTTCTCAAGAAGGAAGAAACGTCATTCCGTCGGTCGTCGATCCTGTTAAACGGATTGTTGGCGACGTGGCCAAAAGACAGATGGTTGTTAATCCAAAAAACACCATCTTTTCCATTAAAAGATTGATGGGAAGACGATTTACGGATGAATCGGTTAAATTTGATTCGAAATGGTTGCCTTATAAAATCAAAGAAGGAAGGGATCAAATGGCCGATGTCGAAGTTGATGGAAAGACTTATACACCTCAAGAAATTTCGGCCATGATTTTACAGAAAATCAAAGTTGACGCAGAATCCCATTTGGGAGAAAAAGTTGAGAAAGCCGTTATTACGGTTCCAGCTTATTTTGACGATGCTCAACGTCAGGCGACTAAGCAGGCCGGTGAAATTGCCGGGTTGGAAGTGGTCAGAATTATAAATGAACCAACGGCAGCTGCCTTATCCTATGGTTTGGATAAAAAACACAGTCATACGATTGCGGTTTATGATTTGGGTGGAGGAACTTTCGATATAACCGTTCTTGAATTAGGAGAAGGCGTTTTTCATGTCAAAGCCACCAATGGTGATACTCATTTAGGTGGAGACGATTTTGACAAAGTGATTTTAGATTTTTTAGCTGAAGAATTCAAAAAAGATAATGGAGTGGACTTAAGAAAAGATCCACAAGCTTTGCAAAGATTGCGAGATGCAGCTGAGAAAGCCAAGATTGAGCTGTCTACTTCGAAAGAGGCAGAAGTCAATCTACCCTTTATAACCGTTAAAGATGGCCAACCTTCACACTTAGTGATGAAATTAAATCGAGCTAAACTTGAATCGCTGATAGGCGAATTAATCGAAAAAACATTTGGACCGGTTAAAGCCTGTTTAAAAGATGCAAAAGCTGAAGTTTCTAAAATTAATGAAGTAGTACTGGTCGGAGGAATGACCAGAATGCCTAAAGTAATTGAAAAGGTAAAAGAATTTTTTGGCAAAGAACCAAACAGGTCAGTTAATCCTGATGAAGTAGTGGCTCTTGGAGCGGCAATTCAGGGAGGAGTTTTAACCGGTGAGACCAAGGATGTCGTGTTATTGGATGTTACTCCACTGACATTGGGTCTGGAAACGTTAGGCGGTGTCATGACACAATTAATTCAAAAAAATACTACGGTTCCAAACACAAAAGCCGAAGTATTCTCGACAGCCGGCGATAACCAAACTCAAGTTGAAATACATATTTTGCAAGGGGAAAGACCTTTGGCTCGGGACAACAAATCTTTAGGTAGATTTACCTTGGATGGAATTCCTCCGGCGCCCCGTGGAGTTCCTCAAATTGAGGTTTCTTTTGATTTGGATGCCAACGGTATTTTAACGGTAACGGCAAAAGATAAAGCCACCGGTAAGTCTCAAGCAATTAAAATTACCGGATCAACCGGTTTAACTAAAGATGAAATCGAAAAGATGAGGGAAGAAGCGGAAAAAAACGCAGACAAAGATAAGGAAGAGAAAGAAAAGATCGAAGTCAGAAACAAAGCTGATAACATGATCTATGTTTCGGAAAAATCTTTACGGGATGCCGGAGATAAAGTCGATAAGATCGTCAAAGAAAATGTTGAGAAAAAGATTAAAGAATTGAAAGAGAAAATCGAAAAAGGTAGTAAAGAGGAAATTGAATTAAAGACAAAAGATCTTTCTGACGAGCTATCCAAAATTGGTCAAGCGATGTATAACAAAAAAGAAGCCAAGCCGGAAGAACAACAGCCTCCAAAAGATGAAGAAAAGAAAACTGACAATAAGAAAGGGAAAGTTGAAGAAGGAGAAGTGGTTAACTAAATTAACCTAATTAATCTAATTTCTAATTGACCTAAATAATGACCAATAAACCCAATTGTTTTAATTGGGCCTTGGTCATTGGTGCTTGATTAGATCAATTAGAATAATTAGTAATTAGGAATTTTTTATGTATGATTGATTATTACGAAACTCTCGGCGTTTCTAAAGGCGCCAGTGAATCCGAAATAAAAGCTGCCTATCGTAAACAAGCTCTTAAATGGCATCCGGATAGAAATAAATCGACTGGAGCCAACGAAAAGTTTAAAGAGGTGACCAAGGCTTTTGAAGTTCTCTCCGATTCAAAAAAAAAGGAAATGTATGATCAATACGGCGAAAACGCCTTCAATCGGGGAGGTTTTGGCGGGGCTGGCGATAGAGGAGCCGGGCAGAATTACCAACAAGGTCCATTTAACGTGTACACCAATTTCGGCGGAGAAGGATCACCCTTCGAAAACATTGATTTCGGCGGATTTTCCGATCCATTCGAAATCTTTGAACAGTTTTTTGGTTTTCAGTCGCCATTTTCCCGGCAAAGAAGAACCAGACGAAATGTTTACGAAATCACTCTAACTTTTGAAGAAGCCGTTAACGGAGTCAAAAAAACCATGATCGTTAAAGGTGAAGAAAAATCATTTCAAATCCCGGCTGGGGTTGATGACAAGATGACAATCAGATTCTCCGATTTTGATTTACAGGTGAGAGTTAAACCACATCCATACTTCACCAGGAAAGGCCAGGATATATATTTTGAAAAAGATATTTCTTATTCTTTGGCGGTTCTTGGAGGAGTGGTCGAAGTGCCGACGGTTAATGGCACAATTAAGTTAAAGATCAGACCGGGGACTCAAGCAGGAACTACGGTAAAGCTGCATGATCAAGGCATTCCTTATCCGCAAACCTATCGTAAAGGCGACCAATACGTTGTTTACAAAATCAACACGCCATCACGGGTATCTTCAAGGGCGAAAGAATTGTTAAAGGAATTAGAGGAAGAGATGGAATGAAGATACAAACTAATGTTAATAATCTAAAAAATTACAGGATTTATTTACAGGTAGAAAAAGCCGTTAATGAGTTTTTGGAAAAAAATAATTATCTAAAAATAGATTTACCAGTTCTTTCTCCAGCATTGATTCCTGAATCTTATCTAGAAGTTTTTGAAACGGAATTTAGATTATCTTGGGAAAAAACCTATCTGCCGGCAGGCAGGGAAAAACTTTATTTGACGCCATCGCCGGAGTTATTTTTAAAACGCCTGTTAGCTTATGGAGTTGGGGACTGTTATTATCTGGGAAAAGCTTTTCGTAACAGTGAACCTAATTCTTCTTGGCACTTGCCGGAATTTACGATACTTGAATTTTACAAGATTGGTGTGAACTATCTTCAATTAGCCGATGAAGTATTAAAGTTGTTGCAATGGATTGCTTTGGCTACAAATAATAAGACCATTTCTTTTGAAAAGTGGGAAAAATATTCGGTTATCCAAGCTTTTGCCAAATTTGCCCAAATTTCACAAAAGGAACTGTTTAATCCAAAAGAATTTATAAAAAAAGCTAAGAGTAAAGGTTACAAAATTAAAAATGCCACTTATGAAGATTTATTTTCCCAGATTTTGGCGGCTGAAATTGAACCTAATTTGGGAAAAAACGGCTATCCGACTTTACTTTATGATTATCCCTGTCAACTGGCTTCTTTAGCCAAATTAAGCCATGATAAGAAAACCGCTGAACGCTGTGAATTTTATATTAACGGACTGGAAATTGGCGGTTTCTGTACCGAGCTTAATGACGTTAAGGAACAACAAAAAAGATTTATTGATCAATCGCTGATACGAAAAAATAATCATTTGATTGACCATGCAATTGACAAGGGGTTTGTTGAAGTATTACAATATGGGCTACCTGATTGTGCAGGGGCGGGGATTGGATTTGAAAGGTTAGTGATGATTTTTTCAGATGAAACTTCAATAGAAGATCTAAAATTAATTACAATTATATGAGAATTAATGCCGGTAATCTAAAAAAAGGTGAATTTGTTTTTTTTCAGGGGGAAATTTGCCAGGTGCAGAAAGCTGATTTTTATTCACCGGGTAAAGGATCTGCTTTAATGAAGGCGAAATTAAAAAACCTGATATCAACCAAAAATGTTGAATATGCTTATAAATCCAATGAGCAGGTAGAAGTATTAGACGTGGCTTCAGTCGAGATGCAATATTTATATAAAGATAAAGAGAATTTATATTTTATGGATGAAAGAACCTTTAACCAATCTTCATTACTAATTTCTGTAGTTGGTGAAGTGACAAAATTTTTTAAAGAAGGAGAGAAGATGTTTGTTTATATGTACAACGATAAGCCTTTAACCATTCGTCCGCCAAGTAGTGTTAAGTTAAAAATAGTTGAAGCCGAAGACGCAGCCAAGGGTGATACAGTTTCCGGGGCTAAAAAACCGGTTAGAGTGGAAACTGGGGCAATCGTCATGGTTCCGATATTCATTAAAATCGGCGAAACCATCAGTATTAATCCGGAAACAGGGGAATATACGGGAAGAGTATAATAAATTTATGTTATCCGTTGGCACTATTCTTAAAAGAGAGAGAGAAAAAAAAGGCTTACTTCTTATTGATATTGAAAAGCAAATGAAAGTTCGGGAAAAATACTTAAAAGCGATTGAAGAAGAAGACTGGGATTTTTTTTCATCAAAAATTTACATAACAGGAATTCTTAAGAACTATTCTCGTGTTTTGAACCTTGATCATAAAAAAATTCTGGCTTTTTTTCGCCGAGATTATGAAAAAAAGGAAGAGGTTAAATTTAAAAGAAAAGTATCGAGTGACTCTTTAACTTCAGAGACAAAGAAATTTTTGAAACTCGGTTTGATTATTTTAATTTTATTTTTTATTAGCTATTTTATTTATCAACTGAAAGTATATTTTTCTCCACCCAATTTTACTCTTTTGAACCCAAATATAAAAAACTTTACCATCGAAAAAAGTGTTAAGATTTCTGGAAAAACTGATAGGGATACGGCGATTGTTATTGCAGGGGAGCGAGTTTATCAAAATAAAGAGGGAATATTTACTTATGATTATTCACTTAACGAAGGCGAAAATAAGTTAATAATAAATTTAACCGGGGCTAATGGAAAAAAAACTATGGTGGAAAAAACTTTCTTTAAGAAGACGCCTTAATAACTAGGGTTTGATAAATCAAACCCCTACGAAAAATCTATTAAATCTGTTTCGCAAAATCTTTTACATTTTTAATTAATTTGGATGAATATATTTTTTTAAACCCCAATCGTTTTGATTCTTCAATTATTTTTTCTTCAAGATAAGAAGAACGGATTTCACCCAATAGTCCAACTTCACCAACAAAAATAGAATTAGCTGGAAGAGCAATGTTTTTAAAAGAAGAGATCAAAGAGGCGATGAAGCCAAGGTCGGCCGTGGTTGATTTAATTGAGACACCGCCGACTACGTTGACAAAGACATCAAAGCGGTCAAGTGGCAGATGAAGATTTTTTCTGATGACAGCCAAAAGCAGTAAAACTTTGTTGTAGTTCAAACCTTTGACGACCCGACGGGGAGTCATTAGGCTCGTGGGAACAACTAATGTTTGAATTTCAAAAAAGAACGGTCTTTTACCTTCAGCAACGCCAACAATCGCTTTTCCCGGCTCCAGTTTTTTGTCAGTTTCTAAAAATATTAAAGGATTCTTTACTTCAGTTAGGCCTTTTTGTTTCATCTCAAAAATACCAATTTCATCAGTTGAGCCAAAACGGTTTTTTGAAGCGCGCAGTAGTCTAAAGTTTGAGATTTTTTCTCCTTCTAACTCGAGAACACAGTCAACAAAATGTTCCAAAGTTTTTGGTCCGGCGATATCACCTTCTTTATTAATGTGACCAATTAAGAGAACATTGATTTTTGATTGTTTAGCAAAGTTAATAATTTTTTTGGTAACTTCTTTTAACTGGCCGACTCCGGCGACCGGACCTCCAATATCTTTTGAGTAGATGGTTTGGACAGAATCAATAATGACAATTTCGATTTCATCTTTTATTTCCTCTAAGCTTCTAATAATGCTTTCGATTTGTAAGTCACTGGAAAATAATAGATTATTTAAATTAACAGACAGTCTTTCCGCCCGGTTTTTTACCTGTTCAGCAGACTCTTCGCCGGAGATATAAAGAACTTTAAGTTTTTGAAAGGCCTGAAGAACAAGAGTTGATTTACCGATTCCCGGTTGGCCGGTCAAAAGGATGACTTCACCAGGGACAACGCCGCCACCCAAAACCCGGTCAAATTCAAAGATGCCGGTTGACTGTCTGGATTTTGAAGAAGATTTAATTTTTGATAGGGAAGTAATGGTAATTTTTTTGACAACCTCGCTTTTTTTATTTGAGGATTTTTCAAAATTAGGTTGCTCTTTTAAAGTATTCCACTGGCCACAGTCAGGGCACTTGCCAATCCAAGAGCCGGAGCCAAAACCGCATTCGGAACAAATATAAAATGACATTATTTATTATTTTATTTAACGGGTTAACGAGTTAACGAGTTTAAAACATAAAACTCGCAAACTCGCTAAACTCGTAATAAATAATAAAACAATTACATTTTCTCCACCGTCTTTATCCCTAACAAGTAAAGACCTTCTTTAATTACTTTCCCAACAGCTTGAGTTAACATTAATCGAAACCGTTTTGTTTTTCCTTCGGATTCTAAAATTTTATTTTTCTGATAAAAATAATTATATTTTTGCGCTAACTCATAAAGGTAATGAGCAATTAAATTTGGGGCAAACTGTATAGCAGCTTGTTGAACGATTTCAGGAAATTGATTAATTAGTCTTAAAACATTTAACTCATCGCTGTTTAAATTACTTTTTACTTTTGACTTTAAATTTTGACCCATTCGGCTTCGCTCAGGGTCATCCTGAGCAACGTCGAAGGATTGACTTTTGACTTTTAACTTTTGACTTTTATTAATGACCGATTGACAACGAACATACGTATAGATTAAGTAGGGTGCTGAATTCCCATCAACGGCAATTGATTCATCTATATCAAAGTGGATAATAGATTGAGCACCGTTTTTTAAGAAAGAATATTTTGCCGAGGCAACGGCTAAAGTTTCAGCCGTTTCTTTATCACATTTGAATTTTTCCAAAATTTTTTTCTTGACTTTATCAATTAACCAATTAGCTTCAATGATGTTACCTTCTCGGGAAGACATTTTTCCTGCTTTTAATTTAACCCATTCATAAACCAAGTGATATTGTTTGTTTTTATATTTTTTTTCATTAATAAGTTCTTCGACTTTAAAAGTGACTTTAAAAAAACTGGTTTGTTCCGGGGTGACAACATGAATTACTTTATCCAAATCTCCGAAATCAGAAAATTCCTTTTCCGCAAGAGCCGGTTCTTTGCCTTCATAGGTAGGAAATCCCAAGGAGTTTATGAAAACCCGAATATCTAGTCCATATTTTTTACCGTCAAAAACTATCGCTCCCTGACTTTTTTTCAAAATACCTTTTTTTAAAGCTTCAGAAACTATTTCAACACCTCTTTCATAAAATTCGCTTTCAAAATAAAGCCGGTCAAAATGGCTGTAAAATCTTTTGTAATTTTCTTCAAAATATTCCAAACTCCATTGTCTGGTTTCTGTCCATAAGGGCATTATTTTTGGATCTTTATCATAGATCATTCGGTTGATTTTAATTATTTCTGTTTTGGTTTTTTCATTTTCTTCATAGGCTTTAGTCCCAACGGTATACATCTTGCCGATAAATTCGATTTTTTCTTGTAATGTTTTTAATTTTTTAATATTAATTTCAGAATTCTTAATTCCATACAAACATTTTGCAATATGAAGACCAACATCGCCTTCATAATTAGATCGGATTACTTTATTTCCAACTGCTTCAAGAATTCTTACCATTGCCTCCCCGATTGAGATATTTCTAAGATGGCCAATATGAAAAAGCTTATGAGTGTTAGGGTGGGCAAACTCAACCATGACTTTTTTATTTTTTCCAAGATAATATCTTAGATAATTAATTTTTTCTTTTTTTAATAAATCAGAAACATCGGAAACCAAAAACTCATTAGAAATCCAGAAATTAATAAATCCGGGTTCAATGACTTCAACTTTTTTAATATTGATGCTTTCTGGTAAATTTTTAACAATATTTTCTGCGATCTCAAAAGGATTTTTTTTAAAGACTTTTGTTAATTTAAGAGCAACTGATGTTGAATAATCGCCAAAATCAGGATTAGCCGGATGATCCAAATCAATATCGGCGTTTTTGACATCTATTTTTTCCAAAACCGCAACTAAATTTTTCAATATTTCTTCTTTAATCATTGTTTTATATGATAGCAGAATTTAACTCAGGCCGCATTCATTAATTCTGGTGTGAAGGCGGCACAATTGGAATTATTTAATAAAAAAATCAATAAAGCCTTTTGAGCATGAAGGCGATTTTCCGCTTGATGAAAAACAATTGATTGTTTTCCGTCAATGACTTCTGAACTAACTTCATGGTCGCGGTAGGCCGGCATGTCATGCATGAAGATAGCATCTTTTTTAGCAAGATTCATTAGTTTGCTTGTTACTTGATATGGAGGAAAAATTTTTAATCGTTTTTGTTCTTCTTCTTCATCTCCCATGCTAATCCAGGTATCGGTATAAATAACATCAGCATTATCAGCCGCCTTTTTTGGATCATCAGTTTCAATAATTTGACAGCCGTTTTTCTTAGCCGATTTTTTTGCTGTTTCTGCAATATCTTTTTTTATCCAATAACCTTTAGGGGAAGCAGTGATAAAATTCATTCCTAAAATACCTGAAGCTAAAGCTAATGAATGGGGAATATTATTTTCACTGTCACCAAAGTAAGCAATTTTCAATCCGTGAAATTTTTTTTTACATTCATAGATAGTTAATAAGTCGGCTAAAATTTGGCAGGGATGTTCTAAATCTGAAAGACCGTTAATAACAGGAACTGAGGAATGTTTAGCTAATTCTTCAACTAGGGAATGTCTAAAAACACGCGCCATAATAATGTTTGACATAGAAGAAAGAACCCGGGCGATATCGCCTATAGTTTCTCTTTTATCTAAACCAATATGGTTCGGTGCTAGATAAATTGCGTGTCCACCAAACTGAGCCATAGCGGTTTCAAATGAAACTCGAGTTCGAAGAGAAGGTTTTTCAAAAATCATAGTTAAAGTTTTATTTTTTAGATACGACATGTTTATTCCATTATTTATTAATTCTTCCTTTAACGTGATTGCAAGCTCAATTAAGTAAATAATTTCTTCTTTTGATAAATCGGTAATTGATAAAAAATCTTTTTTCATGAATAATCGAAAATTTTTTTAATAATTTCTTTTAATTGAATTAAAGTCTTTACTTCAATTTGTTCTCTAATTGTGTGCGAGTCAATAACTCCGTCGCCAAGATTAATAATTTCTATTCCGTGGTTATTTAATATGTTTGCGTCACTAACTCCAAAAGAATAATCAAATTGAGTCTTTATATTAAGATCTTTAAATACGCCACTAATATTTTTAATAAATTCACTAGATTTATTATGTTTATATCCAGGACAAAAACCATAAGTTTTAAAGATTAATTTTGTTTGATATTTTTTTGATTCGTTGTAAAAAACATCTTCTATTTTTTTTAGTTTGTTTTCGAATTGAACTTTATTATAACTTCGTAGTTCTCCGGAAAGAACTATTTTATTTGGGACAACGTTTATTCCCGATCCACCGTTAATAAGACCAATGTTAATTTTTGTATTTTTATCAGTTTTTCCAATAATCAATTTATTTAAGGATTTAATAGCAGGTAGTAAAGCATTTTTTCCTTTTTCTGGCGTTGATGCGTGGGTTGATTGACCAATAAATTCTGTTTTAAAACTAATAATATAAGGGGAGCTCAAAATAATGTTACCTAATGGTTTTGCACAGTCAAAGACGAGCCCTTTTTTTGATTTAAGCCATTTAAAAGGAAAGTTTTCAATACCTCCTCCAGTTTCTTCTTTGACGGTAAAAAGCAGCTCAAATGATTTTTGGTTACTATTGTTTTCTAAATATTCTTCTACTGCGATTAATAATGAAGCTAGGGCAACTTTATTGTCAGCCCCTAAAATAGTATCACCCGCACTTTTAATTCTTCCATTTTTTATAACTGATTTTATTCCTTCCCCGGGTTGAACCGTATCCAGATGAACACAAAAGAGTATCGGCTTTCCTTTTCCCTGATTTTTTACCAAAACATTGCCTAACTTATCGACCTGATAAGATAAATTTTGTTTTTTTGCCCAATCAATTATAAATAAAATCATATTTTTTTCCTTACCTGACGGGCTATCTATTTGTACGAGTTTTAAAAAAAGATCTACAATTTTATCCATATTTAATTATTTTCAATAAAATTTTTAACTTCCTGATAAAGATTTTTTTCCGCCTGATAAAATTTTTTCTTTTCCTTCTTACCCCATTGACTTAACTGATTGGCTTCTTTTTCAAGTAAATTATTCACCTGAAAAACAAAGTATGGTTTGGGAGATCCTTGATAGTCATATTGGTTTAAAGCATTTTCAACTTTTAAAGTATCATTAATTAATTTTTGATTGACCACGAAACTTTTATTGACTATTTCTTTAATAGCCGTTTCAACTATTATGCTATTGATCTTAGTTAGATCTTCTTTCACTAAACCAACTATTTTCCCAATGATTTTATGACTAAGTCGAAATGGAATTTGATATTCTTCAACTAATTTATCAGCCAGTTTTGTTGGCAAGGATGAAATGGTCGCTTTTTTCATCGTCTCCGGATTAGGAATAATTTTATCCAACATATCACAGGTTATAGAAACAGTACTAAGACTTTCTTCGAGCGAATTGATGATAGCAATCTTACTTTCCGCACTATCCCGGTTATAACCGGAAGGGGTTCCTTTCATGGCCACAAGAACGTGATTTAAATTACCGATCAGTTTGGCACTTTTACTTTTTACTTTTTCCGCAATATCAGGATTCATTTTTTGCGGCATAATTGAACTGCCGGTGGTGAATTCCTCTGAAATAGCAATAAAATTAAGCTCCGGCATACTCCAGATAATCAGGTCTTCCATCATTCTTGATAAAATAGTTAAGAACACCGTTAGGTTACTAATTATTAAGGCATCTTCAATTCCTCTGGAATTAATAGCGCTTAAAGCATTATTTAATGGTTTAGAAAAACCAAGTTTTTTTGCCGTAAAAACCGGATCAATTTTCCAGTTAACTCCATAAGAAGCGCCAGCTCCTAATGGAGATTTATCAGTAATCTGATAAACTGTTTTAAGAATTTGATGTAAATCAATTATTTGATCAAGATAAGCTTGCCACCAAAAACCAAAAGTTGACGGCATGGCCGAACGTAAATGAGTAAACCCGGGCATAATTACCTCTTTATTTTGTTCGGCCTTTTTCAATAGAATTAGTTCTAACTGACTTAACTTTTCAAAAAAATTCAGCAAAAATTTTTTAGTAAAAAGTTTTTGGTCAACCACTGATTGATCATTTCGACTTCGACCAAGATGAAACCAGCCGGCATCATCACCAAGAGTTTTTGTTAATTGACTCTCAATGTTTTCATGAACGTCCCCGATTAAAGGATTAACTAATTGTTGTATTTTAGCTTTTTTTACTAACTTTAGTAATCCTTTCAAAATCTTTTTGGCGATTTTTTTAGGAACAATTCCTTGTTTGGTAATCATCAGATTATGGGCAATAGTTTCCCATAGATAATAAGGGACTAATTTATTTTCCAATACCGTCATAATCGAGTCCATAATAAACTGGTCGGTTTTTTTGGAGGGTTCTTTTGTATAAATTCCTCCGTAAATCTTTACGTTTTTCATATTTTTAGAATCTGTAATTTATAACTGACATATCCAAAATTACAACTTTTGCTTGGCCTTCTTCTAAAAGAATTTTCACATTTTTTGGTTTTGGAATTTCAATCGCCCCAAGATGTTTCAAAACTTTGATTGCTTCTTTACTATCAAGATCACAAACAGCAATTAGTTGTGCATTTGGATCTTTTTCTTTCAGAGATTTGACAGCTAATTTTGTCAAATAGTGGCCATACCCTTTATGTTGAAACTCTTTATTAATTATCCAACTACCAAATTCATATACTTTCTGGCCATATTCATTTTTTCCAGACCAAAGTTTATTTTTACCGAATCCTATCAATTGATCTGTTTTTTTTTCGAGCAATACAACCGCGTTTCCAGAATTAAAAAACTTAATTATCAGTTCCTCAGTCTTAAATTGCAGCATAGTTTTCTTATGTTTTTTTAACAAACAGATCACTTTATTAGCAATAATATTTTGAACTTCTTTAGGTAACTTAGCAATGTTTTTGCCTGTTATAGAAATTTCTCCGTTAATCTTCATATATTTTTCCCTCCTTCATGTTTACTTTTGAAGCGATGACGGATTGAAGACCATAAAGCTTAATAAATCCATTAACTTCGTCTGAGGTCCAGGATTTGCTTTGGGCATAAAGGGCAATTTTCGGATCAATAAGTGAATATTTAGTTTTTACCGATACCGGTAGAACATTGCCATTCTCCAACTTAATTTTTACCGTACCAGAAACATTTTTTTGCTGAGAATTAATAAAGTGCTTAAGATCTTCAACATAAGGATCAAAAAATTTACCGTTAAAAATCATTTCTGTCATTTCTTTGGAGACTGCCTCGCCAAAATAAATCTGTTGTTTAGTAAGAACATATTGTTCGAGGGCTTTATGGGCCAAAATAAGTAAGAGAATAGCTGGTGCTTCAAAAACCAGATGGCCCTTAATACCAATCATGCAGTCACCGGTATAATAACTTTTTCCAAAGCCATATTTTCCGACTTCAACATTGAGAGTCTGGAAAAGTTTTGCTCCGGTTATTTTTTTACCATTTAGTTTTATTGGTAATCCTTTTTTAAACTCGATCGTTAAATAGGTTTGCTCTTTGACTTTTTCCCCGGTTACCCATTGAAAAATATTTTCTTCAGGTTCATTATTTTTGTCTATTTCTGAACCGGAATAAGAAATACCAAGTAGATTAATATTGATTGAATATTTTTTGTGTTGGCTAGAAACTTTAAAGCCTTTATTAGCTAGATATTTTTTTTCATTCTCTCGATTACCACCAGTTTCTTTTACAGGTTCGATAATTTTTATATCAGGCGCTATAATGGAGGCGGAAACGTTAAATCTGATTTGATCATTACCCATTCCGGTATTACCATCGGCAAAATACTGAGCTTTTTCTATTTTTGCAATTTCAATACATTTTTCAACGATATGATAGCGTTGAGATGAAACTATATTAGGATATGATCCTTCATAGAGACCGTTAGTTTTTATAATCCAAGAAATAATTGAGTCATAATAATATTGTTTGGCATCAATTAAATAATGTTTTGTTGCTCCAAGTTCCTTTGATTTTTTCTCAATTTCTGTAATATCTTCTGGATTCAAACCTCCACTATCAATTGTTACCGTAATTACATCAAATTCTTTATCAATAAGATAAGGAACACAGAATGAGGTATCCAGACCTCCGGAAAAAGCTAAAATTACTTTTTTGTTTTTATTGTTTTTCATATATATTTTTAGAAATTTATAATCAAAAAAAATCCCCCTCCTTCAATTGAGGGGGAAGCTGTATTCCTAGACCAATAAAAAACCCGCCTTTACTTGGGCGGGGATTGGTAATTAATTTTTTACTCTTTAGGTCATAAAAATACTACACTCCCCAAAGAGTCGCCTTGAAGACGAATTATTTGAAATCAATAGTATTTTCATATCTCTCTATTATAACACAACTTTTAGAAAGTAAAGTAGTAAAATAAAAAGTTATATGTGGTTTTGGTATGCAATATTTTCGGCCTTGGTTTCGGCGATCTCAGTAATTCTTAATAAGAAAGCTTTAAAGAATATCAACGCTTCTCTTGTTTCTTGGTCTCTGTTTGCCTTTTCTATTCCTTTTCTTATTTATCCTGCTTTTAAAGATGGTTGGCCGAAATTAAACACGGTTTTCTGGATAGCGATCACTGCCTCGGTTGTTAGTTTTGCTTATGCCAAGACTTTGACTTTAAAATCTTTAAAGAGTAGTTTAATGTCAGAGATTGTCCCTTTAGCGTTTTTTATGGTTTTATTTAACTACCTTTTTGGTCTAATTTTTCTTTCAGAAAGTCTTAGATTAATTCCAATAATTGGTTTAATCTTTGTAATTGTTGGAGGATATTTCCTTAAAGTTGAAGAAGCTAAGGAAGACATTCTTAAACCATTCAAATTATTATTAACAAACAAAGAGTCTCGAGCTTATTTATTAGCAATGATAATTATGCCTTTAACATCGATTTTTGATAAATATGGATTAAAAAATATTCAACCGGTCAATCAATCTTTCCTGTTGTTACTGGAAAACATCATGACAACGATATTAATTGGATCTTACATGACAAAAAAAGATCAAAAATGGATGACAGACCTAAAGAATCATTTTTGGAGTCTTTGTTTAAACGGAGTTGTTTATACCATTTTAGCACTGCTTTTTTTATATGGAATAACAACCGGAGCTGTGGCTCTTGTTTCAGGAGTAAAAAAATTGGAGGTGTTTTTTGTTCTTGTTCTCGGCTGGTTACTATTTGGAGATAAGCCGAAAAGAGGAGTTTGGATTGGAAGTTTAATCATGTTAGTTGGGGTTGCTCTAATTAAGTTGGGTTGAAATGTTTAATAAACTCGCCTAAAATAAGACTATAACAAATATGAAAAATAAGTTGTCATTACTCTTAATATTGGTTTTGCTTTTTGTTGTTTTTGTGGCGGTGCGGTTTTTTATTTTTGATAAACAAAACGAATATGGAAAAATGAAAATTATTTCTTCACCGGCGGCCAGCGTTTTTTTGAATAGTACTTTAATTGGTAAAACTCCATATGAGGATAAGTATAAAGTCGGTGAATATTTACTAAAGTTAATTCCAGAAACAATGGCGACTGATACAGCTTCCTGGAATGGTAAAATAAATATTTACAAAAATTCTTTAACATACGTTAATCGGGAGCTAGGCTCATCGGACATTGCTTCAGCCGGTGAGATTTTTACGACGGTAAAAATGACTAAAAAACCGCAAAATGCCGGATCAGGAGAAGTTTATGTGGAGACAGAACCTCAAGGTGCAATTATTACTTTAGACAGTGATGAAAAAGGGGTGGCACCAGCAATCATGGAAAATGTTTTGAGAGGTGAACATGAATTATCAGTTTTTATGCCAGGTTTTTTTAGAAGAACACAAAAAGTTAATGTTGATTCAGGTTATCGGGTTAATGCGGCTTTTAAACTTGCCATTGATCAAAGTTCCCCCCTTGCTAAAGTTACAGAGGATAAACAGGCAACCAGTAGCGCAAAAACGGCCAAAACTAAAATTACCATAAAAGATACGCCAACCGGCTGGCTTAGAGTTCGGGAAGAACCAACACTGAACGCTTCCGAATCAGGAAAGGTCAATCCGGGAGAAACTTTTGATTTACTCGATGAACAAGACGGCTGGTATAAAATCAACTTTGACGGTAAGGACGGCTGGATATCTTCGCAGTATTCTATGAAAGAATAATTCTTAAATCTTAAACGGTTAAATGTTAAATAAACTGTTAAAGGCTAAACAGTTAAACAAAAAAAATTGTTTACAATTTAACAGTTTAATATTTTTTTAACCTTTAATATTTAATCTTTAATATTTTATTCTTCTATTTACTCTTCCAAATAAATTTATTGTAAAGAATATAAGAGTAAGGAATAATAATAAAAGCAATTATCAAAATTTTGTATAAATACCAAAGCTTTCTTCCAAATACTACCACCAATATCTGCATACCAATAGTTTGTATGGCAACAGATCCAGAGGAAACAAAATTAAATTTAAAGAAACTAAAAATAAAATTTATGGCGTCACCCTCAATTTTTTTGTGAGAGAAACTCCAGAAATTATTCATTATGAAATTACTAGCGATTGCTGTCTCGGAACTTAATAAAGTAGTGAGCCACACAGCTTGGTGGATTTTTTCAATCATAAAATAAGAAATACCGAAATCAATTGCAAATCCAATCAAACCGACGATTACAAACTTAACAAATGATGAGTTATTAAAGATGTAAAGCAAGATTTGAAAAATATATTGAGTAAAAATAATTTTTGATTTACCGTATTTTCGGTCAATAAAATTAATCGGCACATTGTTAATTTTTGCATTTTTTTTAATAGCATGGTCAAGTAAGGCAATTTGGAAAACATAGCCAGAATAATTTTTAACAAAAGCCAAAGTATCCTTAACAATCCAGCTTTTGATCGCTCTGAATCCAGAAGTCCAATCGTGAATTTTAAGTTTCATGAAACCGAAACGAATCGTCAAATTACCAAATATAGAAAGTATTTTCCGATACCAACCCCAATTTTTGGGAATAGAACCGCCTTTAATATAACGGGAACCAATGACAAAATCAGCTCCTTTTTCAATTTTTTCTAAAAATAGAGGAATGTCATTGGGGTTATGAGAAAAATCCGCATCCATTTGAAAAATGACAAAAGGCTTAATTTTATCAATTGCATAGGTAAAGGCTTGATGATAGGCTTTACCTAATCCTTCTTTTTTTGTTTCTAAAAGATAAATTTTTTTAGAAAATTTTTTTTGTAGGACTTTGACGATTTTAGCAGTATCATCGGTTGAAAAACTATCATTAATCAAAACTTCGATATCCCAGTTAGGTAGCTTTTGATTTTGTGCTAAAATATCTTCGATTAGTTTTTCAATCGTTCCGGCTTCATTAAAAGTTGGTAATACAATTAAAGCTTTCTTCATAGGTTTTTAAAATATTCGATAGTTTGTTTTAATCCTTCTTCCAACTCTATTTTTGGCTGCCAATTCAAAAGTTTTTTTGCTTTGGTAATATCAGGACAACGTCTTTTTGGATCGTCTTGGCCAATGGTTTTATAAGCAATCTCTGATAGAGATTGAGTTAATTTTTTTATTATATCAGCAATTTCTAAAATGGTTTTTTCATTTTGATTACCAATATTAATAATTTCTCCGGCTAATTTTGGAGTAGTAGCTAAAAGATAAAGACCTTCAACCATATCAGAGACATAACAAAAAGAACGGGTTTGTTTTCCTTGACCGTAGATAGTTAAGGGTTTTTTTTCGATGGCTTGATTGATAAAGTTGGAAACGACCCGACCATCATTTTTTTTCATAAAAGGGCCATAAGTATTAAAGATGCGGGCAATCCTAATATCTTTATTGAATCTGCGGAAATATGACATCATTAAAGCTTCGGCAAATCTTTTTCCTTCATCATAACAAGAACGAAGTCCAACGGGATTGACATGACCAAAATAACTTTCTTTTTGCGGATGTTTTGATGGATCACCATAGACTTCGGAGGTTGAAGAAAATACTAAGATTTTACTATTGCTTTTGATAAAAAAATCTAAGATATTAATTAAGCCGAGGCTGTTGACCTTGAGGATTTCTATTGATAATTGTTGAAAATCTTTAGGAGAAGCAGGAGAAGCAAGATCGTAAATAATATCAAAACCTGGCAAATCAGAAAAATTAAAATTTATAATGTCAGCCTTAATTATTTTTAAATTATTATTAATAACTTTTCTTCCTAAACCCTCCGAATCAGAGGGTAAATTTTTTTTATTTCCGGTGATAAAATTGTCGATAACAGTAATGTTGTCATTTTTAGCAAGATGAAATTTAGTTAGGTGAGAGCCGATAAATCCGGCTCCACCAGTAATTAGTATTTTCATGTGGATTGGCCGATAGAATAATACTTAAAACCCAATTTTTTTAGATCAGACGGATCATAAATATTTCTTCCGTCAAAAATTGTCGGATTAGACATTAATTTTTTAACTTTGTTTAAATCAATCTGTCTAAATTCATTCCATTCAGTGATGATTATCAAAGCATCCACTTTGTTTACGGCCTGATACGGATCTTTGCTATATGTAATTTTATTAGCAAATATTTTTTTAATATTATCAGTCGCTTCTTGATCATATGTATTTATCTGAAAACCATGTTTCAATAAATTTTCAATTATAAAAACTGAAGGAGCAAATCTTATATCGTCGGTGTTAGGTTTGAAGCTTAACCCCCATATAGCGACTTTTTTACCCGGAGAACAAGTAATAATTTTATCTAAGAAATTTTCCTGAGCTTTTATATTTATATTTTCAATTGCGGTAAGCAGTTGAGTATCGATTGACAATCTTTTTCCGATATTTAAAAATGCTTTCACATCTTTTGGCAGACATGATCCGCCATATCCAAGACCGGGATTTAAAAATTGCTTGCCGATTCTTTCATCTATCCCGACTCCTGTAAGTACTTCATTTACATTTGCGCCCGTCTTTTCACAGTAAAAAGAAATCAGATTGGCAAAAGATATTTTATTTGCTAAAAAAACGTTTGAAGCATACTTAATCATCTCGGCTGACGCAAGGTTGGTAATAACTCTTTTTCCATTGATTGGTTTATGAAGGGCAATTAATTTTTCAATGGCTTGTTTGTCGTCTGAGCCGATAACAACTCTATCAGCATTGAGGGTGTCAGAAATTCCTGTTCCTTCCCGTAAAAATTCAGGACAAGAGGCAACGGCGAAGTCAACTTGTTTTGGCTTATGTTTACTTATTATCACTTCTAATTTGTGGTTGGTGCCGACAGGCACTGTGCTTTTACACGACACGACGGTAAATTTACTTTTAAGATTTTTGCCTATATTTCGGGCAACTTCAATAACTGTGGTTAAATCAGCTTCACCTGTTTCTTTTGGCGGTGTGCCAACGGTAATAAAAACTATATTTGATTCTGGGATAGCTTTTTCGTAGTCTAAGGTAAAGGAAATTCTTTTGGATGCAAGATTTTTTTGTAACAGTTCTTTTAAACCCGGCTCATAGATAATCGGATCGCCATTTTTTAGACGGTCAATCTTTTCTTTAGTGTGGCCGATCACCCAAACATGATTGCCAAAATCAGCAAAAACACAGGCCGTCACTAAGCCAACGTATCCATGACCAACGACTGTTATAATCATAAATACAGATTATACATCTATATTAAAAATTAATAATTAGAAATTATTTGGAATTTCGAAGTTGCTTGGCAACTTCGTTTAGTCCTTCCTCAAACGTTTTCATTTTATAAAAATTATTTTTTTTACTTTTGATGGTGGAAAATTGGGGTAGATGAGCTTTTCCTTTAACGTATTCTTCATAAGTAGTTTTTCCGATGAGTGTTTTATCGAAATTAAATTTTTCTGCAACAATTTGACATGCATCATAAGGCGAAAGAGAATCTGATCCGACTAAATGATAGATTCCAGATGAATAATTGTTAAATAAATACTTTAATCCATAAGCGATGTCATCTATGAATGTTGGTGTCATTAAAGAATCAGCAATCATAGATAATGGTTTATTATTTTCCAGATAAAACTTAAAAGTTCTAAAAAAATCTTTTTTTAATTCAAAGGTCGCCCGGTAAGGATAGGCAATTCTCACAATCATGGCTTGTCCGCCATCCACCGACTGGCGGAGCGGATTAACAATTTTTTCTCCCTCATATTTTGAAGCGGCATAGATAGAAGTTGGACTAGGTTGAGAATCTTCAAAGTATGGAGGGTTAGTACCATCAAAAACAAAATCAGTCGAAACGTAAATAAATTTTTTCCCCTGAGACTTCACGACGTCAAAAACGTTTTTCGTACCATCAACGTTAATTTTAAAACAAAGCTCTTTATTTGTTTCTG
>Ga0209211_10000221_pt1 | contig 126659 bp, 143 predicted proteins | sample RifGroA2_FD_183992 | JGI IMG/M metagenome (GOLD analysis project Ga0209211, IMG submission 183992) | Groundwater microbial communities from Rifle, Colorado, USA - Groundwater A2 (SPAdes) (version 2) | ecosystem: Environmental > Aquatic > Deep subsurface > Groundwater | place: Rifle, Colorado...
CCCTGATTTTTCCACTCAGATAACAGCACCCTTTCAGGTTTAGTTAATTTAGTATGTTTACTCAAAATACTCACCTCCTAACTAGTCCAGGAAGTGAAATTTTACTCTTAATTATTTATCCAGGGGGTTGCAATCGTTTTTAGAACTCGTGGAAATCGAAAGATTGGACCAAATATGCTATAATACATATTACTGGGGACGAGTAGATTCGATGGGGTAGCACTTTGAAAACTGCAAGCTGCGGACGAAACCTCACCGCACTATCAATGGTTTCAAAATTAAACGGCAACAAAGTTTCCGTTGCCTTTAAAGCTGTTCGGGATGAAGTCCGAAGTAGCGTAAAAGCTCTTACAGAGCCTTTCGCTTCTCAAAGCTTCGTTCTAGCTTAAAAGGCTGCTTTAGATAGTCTATTCTCGGCGAGACTCCTAGGGTACGTACTTAGTCGGGATGCTAAAGTATTGGTGTTGGTTGATCCGATACTTTTAAGTTAACTCAATCAGATAGTAGTTTTCCTGCTAGTTGGTTACAACTACTATTAAAAAATAAACTAGCTAAGCTTGTAGAAGTTTTTAAATTACTATTTCAGACCCCCGATCATATCGGGGCGTCTCCACCAAAATTATCTGCCGCGGAGTTCTTGTTCAATCCGTCTTTGCTCATCACGAGCTTTAATCGCTCTCCTTTTGTCGAATTTCTTTTTTGATGCTGCCACAGCCACTTCAACTTTAATTAAGTTCCGGGTGGTGTAAAAGCAAAGTGGGATTAAAGTAACCCCTGCTTTGGAAGTTTTCCCAATCAATGAGTTAAGTTGTTTTTTGTGCACTAAAAGTTTTCTGTCTTTTTTGGGATCATAGTCCTCCCTTGCTCCAAGATAAGGGTAGATATAGGCATTTTTAAGATAAAGCTCTCCGTTTTGAACCCGGATAAAGCTTTCAGACAGATCAACTCTTCCAGCCCGGACAGATTTTACTTCAGCACCGGAGAGAACCACCCCTGCTTCAAGGGTTTCTAAAATATGATATTCAAATCTAGCTTTTTTGTTTAAGATTTTCATAGCATGCAGATTATATCGTATTAACTATCTTGTCCCCACCAGATAAATTTTGTTTCCCTCAAGAAGATACAGCTTCTTCCCTTCCTCATCCGCAATAAGATCATCAGTTGTTTTGAACCTTTCCCCAATTAATTGATAATCGTATATTCCATTTTTCTTTAAAACCACTACCCGGGAGTTACCTCTATCTAAAAGATAGATTCTGTCCGTCTCGTCAGAAACATAAAAACTTGTAACATTACCTAATTCTGTATCTAAATTAGCTACTGCAAAAAAATCCCTAACTCCGGCAGTGAATTTTAAAATCTCATTACCCTGCTTTAGCACCCATACTGAGCCATTAATTTGCATCTTTAAGCTTCCTGCTAAATCCGCTTTTGTCTCATCATTAAAATATGAATATTTTTCAGAATATCCAGACTGAGTCGGGATATACTTCCAGATCTGGTTTTTGAATTCATCAAGCAGATAAACATTATTTGCAAACCCTACCAAATCAGCAATTTTGCTCCAGTCCGAATCAACAGGAATCACCGGCAAAACACCTTGCGCGCGTTTATCTACCCGGACAACGCCTTTGTCAGGAGAAAAAGTAAAGTTATAATCTCCATTCACACTAGCCAAATAGGCATTCCCTACCTTCTCCCCTCCGGATAAAATTTTTGGTGATTTACTTTGAAGATCTATTAAGACTAACGTCTTTTGAACTTCATCTAAAACCAAAACATTCCCTTTAGAATAAGAGAGCCTCTTGGTACTAAAACCATCTCTAATTAAACTTAAATTCAAAAATACTGGAAAGTCTTTAACTTCAAATTCTCTTAAGATCTCTTTTGCTGATAAATTAAACTCGTTTTGCAAATCAAGTAACTTTGAATCTTTTGGCTTTATCTTTAAAGCTTTGTCCAAATCTTTTTTAGCTGCCAAGAAGTTGTTTCTGGCCTCTTCCGGATTATCTAATCTTAAGTTTTGAGCTGCAGCAAAGTATGATCTTGAAGAATTAACAAGAGTAGTTGTCTGCTGATTTGTTTGGCTATTTTTTTGCAAATACCGTATATAAAGGGTACTACAGGTAAGCAAAACCAAACTTAAGATTAAATAAATACCCAATCCTTTTTTATTTTTTGGTTTAAGAAGATTTAAGGTGTTGAGAAGAGGTTTTTTCCAAGACCTGGAAACTACTTGGATCCTTAATGGGTAAGCAAAGGGGTTTGATATCTTCTCTACTACCCGTTTTTTCTCAACGCTAATTAAAAAACAGGCAATTGACTCTCTTAACTGTAATTTTGAAGATAAATACTCAATTTCATCTGCAAGGTTTGAGGTATTTAAAGTTGCTAAATCAGCTTTTTCTTTGAGGTTTTCAGTAACAAATAACACTTTATCGCCTTCCTGCAGCCTTCCTGAAACAATTTTTCCTAACTTTCCTGCACTTAAATTAAGCTTAGAATTATTCCGAAGCAAATAAGCATCGACATCCCCTTCTGCATAAAAGTAGAGGATATTCTTAAGAATAGTAGCTAAGATAAAACTTGAATTTTCAAATTCATCTATTCTTTCTTTTAAAAAGGCAATCCCTTCTTTTAAAAAATCAGAGCCCTTTGACCTAGAGTCAAAAAATAATTCCTCTAATTCTGCTGCTATTTTATGAGATTTGATTGGTAGTGCCTCACCAGTAGAAGATAAAAAGAGGATCAGGTGCTGATCTTTTTTGGGGCTTAAAAAAAGATAACTTTGAGAAAATTCAAAATCAGTATTCCCGCAGGTAGCCTTAGCAAACGCAATCATGTTAGTAAAAAACCGATCAATAAAATTAACAGTCCTAAACTGAACCCAGAGTGAAGAATACTAAGTGCGCGAAGGAGAGGTGCAGTTTGGTTGATTAAAGTTTGGGTCATTAATTTTACTTGACGGACTACCATTAAGCTAAAAATAAAATAAAGTCCGGCAAATAAAATAGTACCTATTTCTAGGACGATCCAAAAGTTTCCCAGTAAATTAGTAAAAACAAATGGACTATCAGAAGGCATTACTTTCCCTTTCTTGGACAGCTGTTAAATCCTGAATGCGATCAGCTACTGCATCGGGTTTTGGAACATTTAAAAATGTAATTCTCTGCCTCTCTCCTGCTGTCTCAATAACCACATCACCAAAATGAAAAATAGATTTAAAAAATCCCTGAATCTTTGAGGACTGCGACTGGACATCTTCTAGCCTTACTTCAATGATCTCCCGGGAAAGTAATGTATGGAAATTAATATCTACTAAGTGCATATTTGTGACTATATAAATATTGAAATACCAATGCAAATAACTTTCAATCATATATCCAGTTATTACCAAAAAATAGATGATTAAAGCTGAAAGAATTAGATTTGAAGGGACTTGAGCAAAAAAATTTAGATTAAAAATAAAATCTATTTGAAAAATTAAAAAAGGTAGGAACAAAGCAAAGATGCTAAATACAACCCAGGGCAAATTAACAATAAAGTGCTGCCTTAAAAAAAGCTCAATAGTTTCATCATCCTCTTGATGGTCAAATCTAACGTTTGATGGTTTCTCTAAAAAATCAGTGAACAGATCAAAAGCCATATTATTATTTCTTCTCAATATTAAACAAAGGTGACTTAATAGAAACATAGCCCGGAGCCCTTAAGTTGAAAGCCTCTTTAAACTTAGATCCTGAAATATCTAGCCTGCCTTTATTGGTATCAAAAGAAACTGTGGCAGTATTCCCACTACCAGAATAAACCACAATTACACTAGAAATTGAGCTAACAGCCCCGCCAACTGAATTGGCCTTATTCTTCATCTCATCTCTAGAGAAAGGATTTCCCGGCCAGCAAGAGGTATCAACTGGAGAAACCCTGTCTGTCTCTTGGCCACTATCCAAAACAATCCGGGCATTTAAAATATCTGCCATTTCTTCCATATTTAACCAAGGATGAGACCTGCCGCAAGAATTCCCTGAGCGATCTTTATACCAACCCTTATAAAACCAAGGGGAACCAGCTAATTTTTCATAAGCATCTGGAGTCCAGCAATCTTTTGAACCGCATTTTGTATCCCAACCAGAGTTATTGCCGTAACCGCCAGTAGTTGAAGAATACTGGGCATTTGACCCACCCTCAAGCACCCATCCTCTGGTTTCCCTGACAGCTTCTTCCCAAGCACCGCCCTTATTAATTGGTTTATACACTTGGCATGATTCTGTCGCACAAATACTACCTCCTTGACGGACGGCATAGGTTCTAGCAGCTACAGCTTGGGCTTTTAACGCCTCTTTAGGAAAAGAATTGGGCATCTCATAAATCCGCATTAAATAAACATCCTCAAAAGCCACTGTACCATGACCAGTAACGTTTATTGTCGGGGGCACATTATAGTTTTTATTTAAACTGGCTCCAGGGTAATAAGCAGCTAAAATTTGTTCTGCATTTTGTCCGGATTCTGCCCTGCCTTTAGCTCCATATTGGCTCATCCCGTTTCGGTGGGTATAAGCTCCAAAAGAAAAAGCAGCAAAAGCCGGAGAGAATCCCGGATTAAAGGTTGGACGGGAGTTTGGATCATCAGATAAAGGCACATCCCCCACAGAGGTTGTAAAGTTTCCCGACTTAGCAGCTAAAATCGCTTGCTGTTTGGCTGTTAGTTGGGCGATTTGATTGGTCAACTCTGCCTGATATTTTTTAGCCTTTTGAACCTCTCCATCAATAAAATCAGCATTTTTGTCGACTTGCTCCTGGAAAACAGCTAAAGAAGTTTTATCTTTTTCTAGTTTTTCTTTTTGTTTAAGTAAATCCAGCATCTCACTAGTAACATCAGAAATAATTCTTTGGTCTTCCCTAGTTGCTGCCTGCCTATAAGATAGCTCTCTAAATAAACCACCTGAGTTTTGGGAGGATAAAAGAACAATTAAAGGCGAAGAAAGATAGGAGCGGATATAATAATTTCTGACCCTTTCATTCATTAAAACCTGCTGATAAACTAGTTTTTCTTCACGAATTTTAACATCTTTTTCTTTTTGGATTATTTTGGCAGACAAGGCTTTGAGGCTGTTTTGAATTTGAGTTAGTTGTTGTTTTAAAGATTCCAACTGTCCCTCTAGTGGCTTGGTAGCAGCTACAGACAAGTCTTTGGACTTAGACAGTTTATTAATTTGTTCTTGCAAATCCTCTACTTCATCAGCACGAATAGGGTTAAGCGTAAAGGGTAAAGAGTATATAAGAAATAAAACAAAAATTACTAAAATTAGTGGCAGGAAAATTTTTCTCATCTTTAAGATAAGTTAGCTTTTAATATTTTACCACTACATCTAGTTGCAAAGAAGCTTAAACTTGAGATAAGCTGGAGGTAATGCCGAAAATCATTCTAATCATTGCATTGTTTTTTTCAGAGTTGATTCTTATCTCTACAACTCCATCCACAACATTTGCTTCTGCATGTGATATTAAATATTCCCCTACTCCACTAGTAGAACATTTCCCACCTTTAACTGATAAAGATCCAGAAACAGGTTCTAATGTAGATCCAAAGACTCAAAGAATAAATTTTGAAGTTACAGTCTCTGATAAATCACCATCTCAAAAATATAGAATAGTTTTTGACAGAGGAGGCTTCAGCATCTCATTAAACGACACCGTTAGAAAACCAGTTTATGTGGACAACTTAACACCAGATAGTAGTGGTATTTTAAAAACAGCAAGCGGGGATTTACCATACCTTCAATATAACTCCTCAACTCAAGCATCACTGTTTAGTCCTGGAACTCACACAGTTGCGATAGAAAGGGTTGGTGTTGAAAATCAAGTATATTGCCAAGGCAATTACGCAATTCAATCTGATAAAGAAAACGCACTTCTTGCCTGTGATTTAACAATAAAGCCAGCTACTCCTACTGAATCTGACGAAATTACAGTAGATGGAACGATTACAGTAAATAAAAACACAAAACTAGCTTCAACAGCCTATCTAAATTTAAAAGGAGTATCCATTGACCTACAAGGAACTGTTATATTTCAGAGAGTTCGGAGCGATGGTCTATTTCAAAAGAAAAACGATCAAATACAGACTGTTAATTTTGGCAAACTACCTGCAGGAGAATACAGATTAGTCTTTAGAAACGCTTCAGATTCTGTTTTCAAAGATACCAATTGTAGCTATAACATTAAAGTCGCTCCTTATGGCCAACAAGGCAGCATTACTCAAGTAAGCACTCCCCAAAAACCTACAATCACCCAAGATTATGGACAAGGTAATCAATCAAGCAATAACTGTAAGGATGGTAATAATTGCACTAAAGCGTCTGGAATTTCCTGTGACCCTGGAACAGGAAACGAGACTGGAATCCTTACGGCTATTGGATGTATACCAACCCAACCGTCAGCATTAATTGCAGCTTTTTTGAGGTTTTCGGCAAGTGTTGGTGGTGGAATTGCCCTTTTACTTATGATCTTCGGCGGATTTAGAATGATCACTTCTCAAGGAAATCCGGAGACGGTCAAAAAAGGCCAAGACCAATTCTCCTCTGCTGTCATTGGTTTACTTTTTATCATCTTCTCAGTTTTATTGTTACAATTTATTGGCGTTGATATACTTAGTTTACCAGGATTTGGAAAATAACCATGTCTAAATTAGCTCTTAAACTACCCGGCTTTGGCGAAAACCTACAAATTCCTTCAAATGCAATCACGCCTCAATTTCAAGCAGATAAATTTGACACTCTACCAGAGCTTATTTCACAGATTATAAACTTGGCTTTCATTGCAGCTGGTTTTGTTTTATTTGTTTTTGTATTTATTGGAGCATTTAGATATCTAGCTGCTGGAGATAATAAAGAAAATGTTGCTAAAGCTCGATCCAGAATCACCTGGGCAATTGTAGGGTTCCTATTTTTAATCCTTGCATTTGCAATCTCGCAGTATACTAAAAGCATCTTTCCTGTTCAAAATATTGAAAATGTACCTATCACAACACCTCAAGAAATTAATAATCCAAAAAACACTAACAAACAAAAAATCACAACTCCAGAGCAACCACAACAAGAAGAAACTGTCTCCGACCAAGCTCCACAAACTAACACACCACCAACTACCACCCAACCTCCCCAAAAAGGAGCAACACCAAGTCAAAAAGAGTGTTCTAAATATTCAGTTAAAGATTGCCAAGATAATAAAATCCCTGGTTGTTTTATCACAAAATGCAAGTCAGGATACAAGTGTATTTCAGAAAGCCTACCATTTACTGAGTGGTGTAAATAAATATGTTTAAGCTAATCAAACCAGTTTATGCAGCGCCAGTCGAACTCGGAAAGTTCTACGGCTTTGGTGGACCACAATTTAGTTCTCTTGGACAAGTGATCGGCAATCTATTACCTATTGTTTTTAATGTCGCAGTTGTTATTGTTGTTTTATTCTTGCTTTTTGCAGGTTTTAGATATTTAACAGCTGGAGACAATAAAGAGCAAACTGCAAAAGCCCGTGCTATGATAACTAATAGTATTATTGGCTTTTTACTTTTGATATTCTTATTCTTAGCAATCCAATTTTTATTCCAATTCTTTGGACTAGAAAGGTATCGGCCTGTATGAAAAAACTGATATTTTTTTTACTAACTTTTACTTTTGTTTTATCTCTACTACTCTCTACTCCTAAAACTACTAACGCTTCTCACCCCCCTGTTGGAACAAGAGATCCGAACATAGTGGTAGGTACTTATTGTGATCAGGGTGTCCAAGTTGAAGACCGTGCTGACGGCAGTCATGTGTTTACCAACAAACCCTGCACCGTCGAGGATGTGTTTGGGAAAATTACTCCACCTGCGCCCATTGCCAGAATCGGCTTTGGGGCTCAGGGAATTAGCACCTTCATAAGTAATATTATCAACTTACTGCTTTCAGTCTCTCTTCTGGTATTGGCCTTCATGATCTTTTGGGCCGGCTTCCAATGGATGACTGCCGGCGGAGACAAAGAACAAATTGCCAAAGCCAGAGCCAGAATCACTAATGCATTAATTGGACTACTGATCCTCTCTTTAGCATTTTTTGTTGCCCGCCAGATTGGAATAATCACAGGTTTTAGATTTCCTGGTACCGGAAATTAGGATACTTGACAAGTGTTATAAAGAGTCTCTATGATTGAATTATGAAGGTGAATCCTGCTCTATTACTTAAAGCTTCTACTATTTTATCTACTGTTGCCGGTTTCCTGGCAAAACCTGTTTTAGCACTAGCCCAGGGAAATACTAATGGGCAAGATCGAATTGTCATTGAGTGGCGTCCACCTTCTCAAGGAATTAACCCTACAACTTCAGTTGGTGTCATTGTCTCTAATGCTGTAACTGTTGTCTTTGTTATTGCAGTTTTAGCTGTTTTGTTTATGCTCATCACTGGTGCATTCGCGTGGATCACATCAGGTGGAGATAAAGAGGCTGTCGGTAAAGCTCGAGGCCGAATCCTTAATGCTTTAATCGGTTTAGTTATCCTAGGTGTTGCATTCGTTATTGTCCGCGTTGCTGGGGTAATTGTTGGTGTTGATTTTACAAACCTAGTTTTACCTGCCTTAGATAATAGAAATATACCTTCAACAGCAAGATAAGGCTTCTTTATGGATCTTGGACCAGGCCCTGCAGGTGCCCAACAGTTACAAGAATTAATTCTAAGAGCTATTGGACTATCTGTTACATTTGCTTTTATTGTTCTGACTATTATGCTATTTGTGGGAGGATTTAAGTTTTTAACCTCCGCCGGAGATCCAAAAAACTTACAATCCGCCAGGCAAACAGCTCTCTGGGCTGTTTTAGGTATTGGTTTTTTAATACTTGCTTGGATTGTGCTTAGAATCATTGAGGCTTTTACCGGAGTTCCGGTTACAAACTTCTGCCTTGGATTTGCCGGCGGACCCAATAATTGTGTAAATGTTCCATAAACTAAAAACTTCCTTTTGACTTTTAAGTCTTCAAATTTTATCCTTAGAGTATGACTGCCCTGCGATTCGTGGTTCATGGTATTTTGTTAGTAACTTTTTTCTTTCTTGGTATTAGCTCTGTTCAAGCTCAAGCAGCTCAAAATACTATTACGGTTAAAGAGGCAAACTACTCTCCCCAATCGCCTCAATATATTAATTTAATGTTTATTAATTTGATCCATACCATAAGCTGTTTTGCAGAGGGGCAATCGATTATTGGACAAAGTTGCATCACAGGTGTTGCTACAGATAAAAAAACTAATAAGCTTCAAGTATACGAATCATCAACTGATGCCTCTGGTGGTTCACTCGGAACGATTGTTAATATCATCACTTTATCATATGCCAGCAAACCCTTAAAAACTTCAGAATATATAGCTGATTTAAGTAACAACTTAGGATTTATTAAACCAGCCCATGCACAAGTTTCCGGCAGTGGAAACAGTGTAATTGAGCCGATAAAAAGAATTTGGCAACTAAGCAGAAACATAGCTTATCTAGGTATTACTGTTATCTTTTTAGTTATCGGATTTATGATCATGTTCCGACATCGATTAAACCCCCAAACAGTCATCAATATCCAATCTGCCTTACCTGGACTTGTAATTGGTTTAATCTTAATCACTTTTAGTTACTTTTTTTCAGCTTTACTTGTTGATTTAGCTTTTGTCAGCACTAATGTTGTTGGTAGTATATTTGCAGCTGCGGGGTTTGGCAACAGCGAAATAATTACCCAAACTGTCAAAGAGGGCAATATTATTAACACCTTAAGTAAAGTAGTTGCCTTGGACACTGATCAAGCATTTGAAGTAGCCCAAGAAACCGGAGCAACTCTAGCATTTCTAAAAGAAGGTTTCATCGGCAGGGTTGTCCGTATCCTTGCAGACCTACTTGGTTGTAAATTCGGAGCATCAACTTTAGGGGGACTTTTCCCAGGGGCCCTAAATGTACTCGGACCAGTAACAGGTGCTGTTTTCGGAACATTTGGAAATCCTCTGGGCCAGATAACAGGATGTGTTATTGGAGCCGTAGGAGGCCAAATTCTTGTTGAATCAGGATTACTGGAGTGGCTTGCAGGACTTGTACTCTACTTAATATTAATCCTTGCACTTCTAATTGCCATGTTCAGGATCATGTTTAGTATTATTAATGCTTATGTAGGAATTATTCTGCTTACACTAACTGCACCTATCAGATTCCTTATGGCTTCACTCCCCGGCAGCAAAGGAGGCTTTGGGCCATGGCTGAGAGAGATGCTGTCAAACGTTTTAATCTTTCCAGCCTATTTCACAATTTTTTTCATTGCTGCCTTTATATTAGGAAATAGTGTGGCAGAAGCCTTTGGCATTGACCCAAGTACAGCACCTACTGATCAGATGTTTCAAAGCGGAGCTGTTCCTTTTCTTGGCGGGTTAAGTACCCTCTTTTTAAGGATAATATTAGGTTATGGATTGCTGCTTTTTGCTCCCAATATCCCAGACATAATTAAGGGTACACTGGGCGTTAAAGACCCAGGATATGGCAAGATGGTTATCGGCGCAGCACTGGGTGGGTACGGCTTGGGTAAAGGATTCTTAAGTAGAACGTTTGCACCTGTAATTCAGGAAAGAAAGGCCCGTCAAGAAGCTAAGCTCAAAAACCTTGTTAGCCCACCAGCACAACCAGGCAGGGAACCTACAAGGCCCTATCAGGAAGTTGGAACTTTAAGTTAGTACCCCTTTTGCTGAAGCTTTAAATATATCCATAATAAAACCCCATAAAGCAGGGGGGACATTAGTCTTTTGAATAAATACTGCGGCCTCCATGAATAACCAATGTCCCATTACTTCACTTTGAAGCTTTCGGTAATCATTTTTACCAATATTTGCATCGTAAAAAGCTCTTAAAAATAAATTATCTGCTTCAATTATGTTCATAAATTTATATTCACCTTTAGTTTTATTTCTTATTTCATAAAGGTTATAATCTGCAACTTCTTTAAGCGCATGTACCCACCAACCGCCTAATTCACCATAATCCTGAATTTTTGCAATCTTTTCTGCCAATTTAGTAAGACCATCATAAGCATTATTTCTAATGGAGTTATTACTTAGTAAAATAAGTGGTGGATTATCAGTGAAATCAGTCCGAACAGCTTCAGCAGCATTTTGCCTGGCCACCCAGGTACCTCTCATAATAGCAATATCACCAAGATATGTCTGTCCTAATTGCTCTTGTATGCTTGATCTGCCTGTTACATGCCTCAGCGTATCCCCACCAACCTCAATTATTGAAGCAGCATCTAGTATTTCGATACGGTTTTTATTGTTTAATCTGCGGTTGTAAGTGCTTAAATTAAGTAGCCTTCTTCCAAGAGTCTGCGATTTTCCCCGCAAAGAATACTCAAAAAGAGTTCCCACATTAGGCTTAGTCCAAGGCTGATGATATTGATCTTGATCTGTGTAGTTAGTTCTTACTTGGCGAGCTGTTTCTTTGTCGTCATTAATTAAGATCTCTCTTTTATGTGCAGCGATGAATTCTCTTTTTGCTGAAGTCCACATCTCAGGAAGGTCCCAAGATTCCATTGTTCTTTTTTGAAATTCGATTACCCCCGAGTCTCGAGTGTATTTCTTTCTATTAAACCGACCATTTTTATATTCGCCATTTTCCCAGTACCCATCTTCCCAATACTCTAGGGGTTCATCTCCGTCAACTAAAAAAGCACACTTTTCATCTGTTAACTCTCTGTCTACTTCCTTTCGCACCTCTTCTAGTTCCCTCCTTGTTTGTATCGCTCTTTCCATAGCTACTTGCTTGACATATACGTCCCTTTTCTGAAAATAAAGACCACAAGCTTCATGTGCAGCTAAGTTAACATCAACTGCTTGCCCTGTATCTGGATCTTTGCCGTTTAGTATTACACTATCAGGCTCTGCCAAATTTGGCATATACCCGACTTCCCGAAGATTCTTTGCTCTTCTTTTAGTGTTTAACTTATCCAACTCTCTTTTATACGCTTCTGGTGTCCATTTTGATCCGTCATACCGAAATGCGTCCCAAGTGGTATAGGCTGCCTTATCTGCCAAATCATATGCTTGCGTTGCCTCAAACATCATTGTTGCAAGCTGAGCTATCGCTAAATCCTTTTTTTCAGAATCTGTAAGTAGGCTGCGCTGCTCAGGTGTAAGAGTAACTTCAACATCAGAAACCATCTCGGCAAATGCTTTTTTGACATGTTCTGTATAAAATTCCCTCTCCTCAATATGGTGTGCTTCTCCCCACCTGTCAGCTTTATTTTTATTATCATAGTCATGAACAAAAGCTTTAGTCATTAAAGTATTAAAATTATTGTCCCCAAAAAGGTCAATTATCTCCCTCCTTGTAGGAGCACCATATTCGACCTCTGTTTCATACGAAACAAGCTCCTCTCTCATCATGGCATTAGCTTTTCTCACAAACCACACGCGATTTTGGTGGTCTGCACGACCTAATAAAGCTTGCTCATCTGTAGTCTCTTTTGTGCTCCGGTAGGTAGGGGTATAACGCTCTTCATTCCGATACCAAGCACCATTAAACTCTGAAATATCATTAACCGCTCTAGAGACGCCCGGAAGCGCCATCATCGCCCGATGTTGTTGTTCAGTAACAGTATTTATAGCTCCCATAAATTGCTCCAAGCCTGCAGTAGTTGCGGCCCGTTTGACGTTATGGTAATTGATACGACCCAAAGCAAGATTAACCAGATTGTCTTTCTCCCGAGCAATCTGCTCCAGACGGGCATCTCTCTCTGTAATAGAAATTCCTCCTCTTTCAACATCCCTCTCAGCTAGTGCTTTCACTTCGATTTCTGGTTCAAGGTCTACATATTTAACAGCCTGCATGATTTCTTGAATTGGATTATAGTTAAAAGCATCCCAGTCAGTATTTGCATCTGCCACTCGCCATATGAATTCATTCAGCCTGCCACTTACCCATTCCATGGTTTTGCCTCTAACTAAAGTTAAGTAATTTTGAAACTCCCGGCCAAGAGCCCTTCTTCTTGCTTCAAGAGCTATACTCCTTCGTCTTTCATAGTCTTCAAGGGATTCTCTTCTCCTTCTTCTTGGAATCTCCTCAAGCGACATAGCAAACCGTTGCCCCACTTGCTCATTAAGTAATGCTCTTACCTCTCCTTCTAAAGCACTTCTCCGTCTTTCTTCTAAAGGACGCTCTTGACCGTCTTTTTCCTGATTCACAAAATCTTCATTAGACGCTCGTTCTCTGATAATCTGATCTGGATCTTTGCCGTATTGTCGCAGGATTCTTTCTAAATCATCTTCAGATAAGTCTTCAACTCTTTCAGGAAGAACTCCCTCTCGAGGGGGCAGACCTGGCACTTCTTCCTCTTCTGGCAGACGTTGAGGTCTTTCCCTTCTTCTTTCTTCTTCTCGTGGAGTTCTTGCTAATACTCTTGCTAAATCAAAATAGTCTCTATATTCTTGTCTTAGATCTTCAGGCAATGAATTAAAAGCCGCTTCATCCAATTTGGTTATATCCAAAACTGTAGGGTTTTGAGAAAGTCGGGATCGAAGATTTTCCCTTTCTGCTTCCGGAACTCTTTGCCAAAAAGCTTCATTATTTCTTTGGACTGCGTCCAACCACCGATTTGCATAATTTTCAGCTTTTGATCTGTTTAGAGCTATAAACTGTTCAAAGGTCCCTACCCTTCTTCTTTGCTCAAGCTCTGTCCAAGCTGCCTGTAATACTCTTATTTGTTCTAGGTCATCAGTATTAGTATTTCTTTCCAATAACCGAGCCCTTCTCTCCATATTTTTTAATAGCTCTGATTGAGAATATAAGAATCTGTAGTATTGGATGTTTGGGTTTTCTTCTAAATTAGGGGCCAATCTGTTCGGATCGTCTTGTACCAAAATATCATCTTCCATTTTTTGTAAATTTGCACCAAACTGCCGCTGTATCAAATCCTCAACAGGGTCAGGATCAGCAGGATTAGTACGACGAGGTTCTTCTTTGGTTATATCCAAAATCATCTCTCTAAACCGATTCCTGACGTTTCCTAAAGCCCGGTCATTTGTTACCTGATAAAGCCTTCTAAATATTAGTTCTGCGGTGTGGGTTAGTTTACTGAAATCCTCTCTAAGGCTTTTTGCTTCAGGAGTCTCAACATCTCTAGCAGCCTCTGCCTGCGCTGCTATTTGCTCCCATGAACCAGCTAGAGGGGTTGCCCATTTCTCAGTCTCCCGGTGCCGGTTAAAAAATTCTATTTGAAAATTGGCAATTCGACGAAAAAGTGGATTTTGATAAATTGGAGCCTCCGGAACAGGACGGACTTCAATTTCCACCCTATTCTGTTGATTATTTTGAGCAGTTTCAGTTGTCATACGTTCTATAGCCATAATATCCTTTCTGAAACTAGACAGTCAAACTGTTAGTGTGCCGCTGACATCATCTGAGCATCAAAAACTGCTGCACAGCCTTCACAAAAACCACATTGTCCGGTTTCTTTAGTGTGGTGACACTCTTTACACTTAAACTCATGTTCCTGTCGGAACTTGTAGACAACTTGTTCGGAAGTTTTTGTTTCTAACAAATTTTTACCACCACTCCTAGTGGAACCTCTACTAGTAAGATCTGCATTAACCATCAACATCATCTGGGTTACTTGCACGGAACCGGAGATCATCTCTTGAATACTTCCAAAACCCGAACCCACACCATCACATCCAAATCCCGCTTTATAAGTTCTCACCCTGGTATAAAGCATTAACTGCTCCATTTGCCGATTTTGGGCATTTAGGCGGTCTGAAAAGCCATAATAATTAACGTCAAACTCAAATTGAGGGTCTATCTCTTTGATAGCCTCAATATCCATTTCGCCTTCTTTGCCTAAAATTAAATCCAAGAAACACATCTCCACACCATGGAACAACTCCTCTATCCTCCTTCTTCGAGACGAAGCTAAGGGGTTTTTCATTAATTGATAGATTCCATAATTCCACTTATCTAAGTAACTCATAAACTTAAAAACATCTTCGTCACTATTTTTTAGCTCCCCGTCTTCTATATTTACACCATTGGTAAATTCTGCATTTACATCACTTGCCATTTGCTGTAGTCGAGAAAAATCAAAGTTCATTAACCTCACTTGACCTAAAGTGTCTTCTGTCTTTACTCTTTCTCCTGTTAACCGATAAAAGAGTTCACTAACACCTTCTTTGTTTACCTCAAGTCTTCGGGCAAAAGAGTCTAAAAAGAAATTTCCTGATGCATCTTGTTTAAACACATATACCCGTAAAAAGCTTTGAGTACCAAATCCTAAAGATTCTTTCTCATGAATCGGCGCATCAAAAGGTGCCGGGCTTAAATCAAAAAATGAAGCGCCAACAGAGGCGTTTCTAAGCATATTCTGGAAGTCTAGGGTTGACTGAGTATCTTTTAGCGCTCGGTCTTTTGCCCAATGAGGACGGTTATTATCCACGACAGGTACTGTCCAACTGTCAGCTTCACTTATCCATTCTCCGCCATTCCACCACCCAAGCTCTAAATTACCGTTAATATCTCTCAACTCTCTTCTATATCTTCTTAAAGCAGATTTTGCATATGTTTCCACCAGGTAAGTCTCAACATCTTCTCTATGGGAATGCCAGCTCTTGCCCTCCTGGATGTTATAGGTTTGTGAGGCAAGGTCAAAAGCAACTAAAGAAGGGTTAACCAACCCTCTGTCTTTCATTCTGTTTAATCGGGATTTAGCTCTGTCAAAATAGGTGCCACCTGTTTCTGCAGATGGAATAGTGATTTTAGGTGAATAAAAATTTGCTCTTTCGCGGGTTTGAGTTTCCATAAATCCTCCTGCTCGGGAGTGCTAGTTAAACTAGACTCTCTTTGAAGTGGTCGGTCTCCTGGCTTGTCCAACGTTCATCGGACTTACAGTTGCGGCACAGCTCCCGATTTGCACGGGATTCCCTTTTTTGCACCTTATCTCGCTATCCGCCAGCTGGCGGAGCGGACCGGTACACCACGGCAACAATATAGCAGAAGGAGAAGTATTTTGTCAATTTGATCTAGTTTGATTACTAGACATGAAATTTTTCACACGTTATGATCCTCCTATCTATGGATGCCCATTCTGTCCCGCAAAATGTAACATCATTCCAGTTTAAGTTGATTGGCGACATGACACTAAAGCAGTTCACATATCTGGGGTCAGGAGTTGGAGTTGCTTACATCGCCTTTGTGCTTATGGCTCAACCTTTCCCTATTATTGCCTGGCCAATCATTATTCTCTCTTCAGCTATTGGGGCAGCTTTTGCATTTTTACCAATCAATGAACGCCCTCTCGACCATTGGGTAGGGGCTTACTTTCAAGCTGTTTTTTCTCCTACTAAAAGAGCTTGGAAGCATAAAAAAGTTAAAACAGAAAATGTCACGTTTAAAAACCGCCTTCCTATCTATATGGAAACACTAAAATCAGAGATACCGCTACCTGCAAAAACTCCACAACCACCTGTAATTCCACCCCAGACTCCCCCAAATCCCCTAAACACCCAAAATCCACAATCTCAAACAACCCACCAATCAGAAGACCTGAAAGAATTGGTTGATACGGCAAGAGAAGCACAAATCATTCAATCTAGGATTATCGAGACAGAGCATGAACTTAATGCTATTAAAGCTGAGGCCTCTACGCCAGGTGTTGATACAGCAGTTTTTGCCCAAAGATTTCAACTAGTTCTAGATAAACTGCAAAAGTTAACAACCCAAGCAAATGAGGTGTCTGCACAGATCAACGCCCTAGAGCCTGTTCCTCAACCAATGGCAAAACCAAAAGTTCAAGTTGTCACAATGCCAAAAAAGCAAGTGGCTTCGAGTTTTTCGCTTACTTCCACACCTAATGTTATTTCAGGCATTGTAACTGATGCTCAAAATAACTACATTGAAGGAGTCATTGTAGTCACCCATGATAAAGAGGGTCTACCTGTCCGGGCGCTTAAAACCAATAAACTCGGCCAGTTCATCACTGCAACCCCACTGCCAAACGGCACATATACTTTAACCTTAGAGAAAGAAAATCTTGTCTTTGATGATATTCGAATAGATCTTGATGGAACTCTCTTGTCCCCTGTTCGAATCGCTGCAAAACCAAACCTAGGAGGCACACCATGAACACTACGCAAGAATATTTACCAGTCAAAGATATTCAGGATGGGGTCGTTTTACTTAAAAACGGTGATATGGCAGTAGTTATTGAAACATCCGCTGTTAATTTTGGGCTACTCTCAGCTACAGAACAAATAGCTATCATTGGTTCTTTTGCAGGGCTTTTAAACTCTCTCTCTTTCCCTATCCAAATTTTGATCCGCTCAAAAAGACTAAATATCAGCTCTTATTTGCAGCAGCTTGATGAAGCTAAATCCAAACAAACTAATCCTTTGCTTGCAGAAATGATGTTTAAGTACCGTAACTTTGTGGAGCAAATAATTACAGAAAATGAAGTATTAGATAAAAGATTTTTCATCATTATCCCTTTGTGGTCTTATGAAGTAGGATTGGTTAAAACTGCAGACCAATTCCAAAAAGCGATGAATGTTTTAGTTCCCAAAAGAGACCATATCTTGCGCCAGCTTTCAGGCATAGGGCTTGAGGGGAAACAGCTAGATACAAAAGAGTTATCTGAGCTTTTTTATGATATTTTTAATGGCACTAACATTGAGAAAGTTGAAATCCAAACTGAAGTCACAACACCAAATATCTCGTATGCAGCAAACATGTTTGAACAACCCCAAACTCCCCAAAACACCCCAACCAAGCCGGAACCAACCGATACAATCCTTCGTCCCCAATCCAAACCTTCTCCGTTCACCACTACTAGAACCATTCATCCTAATACCCCATTCGTAGTGGAGGAGCTCAAAGATGAGTACGGCACAATCTGATCAACTAACCCTTACTGATGTTCTCTCCCCTCAGGAGACAGAAGTTGATTTTAATTTCTTTAGAATTAACAACTCTTTCTACCGGACCTTTTTTGCCTCTAAATATCCACGTTATGTTGAGCCTAACTGGCTAGAACCCTTAATCTCTTTTGACCACTCTTTAAATGTTTCTATGTATATTTACCCTTCAGAATCAAAAGGGGTGTTAGACAATCTGAGGCGCAAAATCGCCGAGATGGAAGCGACGATCCAAACTGATTTAGAAAGAGGCCGGGATATCGACCCTGCAGTGCAAGTAGCCTTAGATGATGCCCAGATGTTACAGGAGCAATTAGTTAAAGGGGCTGAGAGGTTTTTCCAGCTTGGTCTCTACATCACTCTGCCAAGCACTAAAAAAGAGGATTTAGAAAACACCTCAAAGCTTTTACAGTCTACACTTGGTTCAATCTCTGTTACTGCATATCCTACAACTTTGCAGATGGAACAAGGTTTTAATACTACACTCCCTTTAGGCCATGACTATCTTAACCTCGCCCATAATATGGATACTACCTCGCTTGCTACTATTTTTCCTTTTACTTCGTCTGAGCTAACAGCAAACAAGGGCATCATGTATGGAATCAATGAACATAACTCTTCTTTAATTATTTTTGACCGTTTTTCAATGGAAAATGCCAATTCCGTGATTTTTGCCAAATCCGGTGCCGGTAAATCCTATTTTGTCAAACTAGAGGCACTACGCTCTTTAATGTTTGGCACGGATATTATTGTCATCGATCCAGAGCAAGAGTATTTAGAACTGGCTAAAGCTGTTGGCGGACAATATATTAACTTTACTTCTCAGTCTCCGGTCAAAATCAATCCTTTTGATTTAGGGCTGACTGAAGACAGCACAGAGAACGAATTAGGGAGAAAAATTTTATCTTTGACAGGTTTTTTAAAACTAGTCCTTGGCAATTTAGATGCCGGGCAAGCTGCAGTCTTAGACCGCGCAATCACCTCCACTTATAAACTCAAGGGTATTACCATGGACCCATCCACCCAACACAACACTCCACCTTTAATGGAAGATTTATACAAAGTCTTGGTTGGGATGGAAGAGCCCCAAGCCACAGAACTCGCCTTTAGGCTTGAGAGATTTATCAAGGGCTCATTAAGTGGTATCTTTTCGGAGCATTCTAATATCAAGATCGACAATCCTTTCTTGGTTTTTTCCATCAGGGATTTAGCTGACCAGCTCCGGCCCCTAGCAATGTATTTAATCTTAGATTTTATCTGGACTCAGATTCGAAAATCGCTCAAAAAGAGACTTCTGATTGTGGATGAAGCTTGGTACATGATGAAAAGTCCTGATTCAGGAAGCTTTTTAGTAGAGATAGCCAAAAGAGCTAGAAAATACTACTTAGGGGTAACCACCATTACCCAAGATGTTGAGGACTTCTTAAGCGTTGACCGGGGAAGAGAGATCATCTCCAACTCTTCTATTCAAGTATTGTTCAAACAAGCCCCCTCTTCAATTGAGATTGTCGGAGATACATTTAACCTCTCTGAGGGCGAGAAAAGATTGCTTTTATCGGTTGGAATTGGACAAGGTCTGTTTTTTGCAGGTCCTACTCATGTAGCTATGCGTGTTATCGCCTCCCCGGATGAGCACAAATTAATAACTTCTAATCCAAGTTCCTAGACTCTTAAGATCGGTTGGTTTAAACTAGATTTAAAGTATGATTGCCGATAATGCCCAATTTTTCAGAAGCTTTTTTCAAAGTGTTTTTGAAATTAAAAATAATAAACGTCCGTATTTTAATCTTTTCATTGAGAGCAGATATGTACCTTATTCCCAGGAAAACGCTATTAAGCTGTTTTGGAAAAGAATCAACACCCTGGATAAAACTACCCGAGATCCTCTTTTCCAGATACTTTCAGGCGCAAAAACAGACCAGGAATTAATCGACTTTTTACACAAAAGTTATCGCGAGAATAATAAATACCTTGTTAACCTAACAACCGAAACTCCTGTTCCTGAGACCCAACCCCAAATTCCCCAATCCCCCAACATCATAACCCCCATATCCAAAGAGGTAACCCACAAAATTGGTCTTGGCATTCAACTACTCAACCGCAAGATCCCTACTGTTCTTAAAGCTTCAGCTGTTGCCGGACTAATCGGCGGAGCAGCTGGGCTTGCCACCACTGGTTCTTTAGCCGGCGCTGCTGTCTGGGGAGCTGGAGCAGCTGCTGCACCTCTGGCTATTCACTACGGCCTTGGCAATCAGTTGCTTGGGCTAGGAAGCAAAGCTGCCAGCAGCTTAAACAACTTTGTCGAACGGGCCCACGGCAATGATCCAGATGCAGATGCGTTCCCAGAGGATGAGGAAGGTGAAGCTTCTGCACCCCCACAATCAACCTCAAGAGGCGGTATTTTTAAGTCCTTAATCAACCCCAAAAACCGCATTTGGTTGTTTATTTTTATCTTTTTAATTATCTTACTCGTAATTGTTTTACTTAGTTCAGGAGGAATACCAGGACAAGAGCAATCCCCAGAGGCCTTATCTACTAAAAATCTTGAGATCACTAAAAGCGGGCCAAATAAAGTAAACAATAATGAGCCTATTACTTATAAAATCACAATTAAATACAAAGGTCTGGGAACTGCCGATATTAAAGTTACCGATCAACTATCAACTAAAGTCAAATTCCAGGATACTGAGAGTAAACCTTCTGGTAAAGATCCTTGTGAAACCAATGTTCAAGGATCTGTTGTTGGCACTGCCGATTCAGGACAAGTTGTTACATGGAACTTAAACAACATGATCCAAGATACTACTACCCTTTGTTTAACAGTTTTACCAGTAGAAGATGATGTTTATAATGTAAATACAGCTCGTGCTGAAATAACTGATGTTAAAACCTCTGCTAGCGCAGAGCTTTCTATAACTGCTGCTGCCCCAGAAAATATTCCAGACAAAGAAGCTGAAATCAACTATCCAATAACTGTAACTTACAAAGGCTCAGGGACTGCCACAATTGAAGTAACCAGCCCTATTCCGGATAAAACCGTGTACCTGGGAAGTAGTGCAAAAGAAGGGTGTGAAGCTATTAAGGAAGCAGACGAGGCAGGAGAAAACATTAAGTGGTCAAGCATCGAGCTTAAGCAAGGAGAAAGTACAGGCCTTTGTTTAACTTTAAAAGCGACTGCGGATAATATTAAAATCACACACCCGGGAATCGGAGCAAAAATCACTAAAGTTGAACTTCCTCTCGCCGAGGAAACCGACGCCCCATCAACTAATGACTGCAGCAGCAAGTATACGACTGAGATTCTTAAAAACCCTCTAAACATAAACTATGGCGATCCTGTTTGTAGTTTTACTAAAGATGATCTATACAAGTTGCTTAAACAACAAGATCCTCAAAATGCAGATTTCTGGTTCGTAAAAGTTATCCCCTGTGAGAGTACATACTCTCCAAATGCTTACAACCCAGGAGCTGTGGACACAACCGGTGCCTGGGGACTATTCCAAATGGGAAGAGGCAAAAACGGAGTTTATGATCATGGAGATGTTGTATGGCAACAGCAAATTAGTAATGCAATAACTTACAATAATAATGTACTCGCACCAATAGGCAGAAAATGGCAATATTGGCATTGTGCTAGATAAACTTATGAACATACCTAATAAAGCTTTACTAATATTTGGATTAATAGTTGGAACCGTAGGAGTTGTGATCATAGTGCTAACCACAACCACTAAATTCAAAAAAGAACAAGAAACAAATATTCAAATCCCAATAGCGTCACTAACTCCTTCACCAACTAGCACACAACCACAAGTAAAGTACAACCCTGAAAAAAACGACCAGTTACTAAATAACGTCATCAATCGTCAAACCCTCACAAGTTCAGACGTTGAAACAAAACAAAAATTAATTAATAAGCTCAATGGAAAATCCGGGATATTACAAAAAACCATCGATTATCAACTAGAATACATCCTATCACCTGATCTATTCCAGGTAGAAATCCTAAATACAGACGTTAATTTTGCGAAAAAGCAAGCAACAACATGGTTAATCCAACAAGGATTCAGCCTCAATGGACTTTGTAAGCTACCTGTCATGTTTTATTTAAACCAAGAAGTAAAAAACGATCTATCTAACACAGATATAGAATTTAATCCACTGCCAGAAGGTTGCTAAAATGACAAGAGTTTTTTTGACATTAATAATAACTGTATTTTTATTTCCTATTTCTGTACGTGCACAAACAAACACTACTCAAAGCAACCAAGTTGTAACAAAAATAGGCAACCCCAGCGGGCCACCCCCGGTTAGCGAGGGGGCGGGAAGTGGTTTCGCCCTCAACTTTAACGAACAGGTAGGAGAGGTCTGCGGCGGAAAAATTCAGATCCCAAACCTTGGTTGTATTGAATCAATAATTCCTGAACTGTCAAAAAGCAGAAAGGGCATAATTAAGGACTCTGTTTATTCTGGTTTAGGTTTTTATCAGTGCGTCGGCCTGGTCCAAACAGTGATAGATAAAAAACTTCCTGTTGGTTTTGCAAAAGAACTTGCGGCTGTTTCGGTTCCGGGTTATATATTTATTCCAAACAATCAAATAAATAAGGTACAACCCGGAGATATAGTTGTTTGGAGCCAAAATCCAAATTCCTGGGCCGGCCACACTGCCTATGTTGTACAATCAATTGATGACCAAAGCTTCCGAATAGTTGAAGCAAATTCAGACGGCAGGGGAAACGTACGAGCCAGGTCAGCATTGTACAGAGGAAACTACGAAAATTATCTGGTAGGTTGGTTAAGGAAAAAATGAGCAGAATTTATCTAATTTTAGGTTTTATCTTAATTTTAATATTCGGAGTTATTCTTATATTTACTTATTTCTTTTCACCTTCGAAAGCTCCATCAAAACCACCAGAGACAAAAACTTTCTCGCCAAAACCTAGTGGCTCTACAGCCTTATCTACTACCCCTTTACAAGTTATTTCTACAACCCCAACAAATAACCAAACTAATCAGTCCTTAAAAACCGTTATTTCAGTTGAATTTAACAAGCAACCTTTTCTGTCTGATCTTCAAGTTTTCGTTTCTCCTCCTTTAGATTACGCTCTCAATTTAACTGAAAATGTGTTGTATATAAATCCAAAAGCTGATCTGCAAAAAAACACTCTTCATATAGTTAAAATTTCAGATAGTAGCGGTAATCAGGTTTATCAATTTTCTTTTACAACCGGCGATAACCCGGCTATCAATACAAATCCTGATAAAGAGTTTTTTGATAAGCAGGATGAAGATTTAAGGAATATTCGCCCTGATCTATATGTTTTTGATAAGACTCCACACTCAACCGATAAGTTTTCTATTCAAGCTGGTGAGCTCAAGCCTCAACCCACCTCTCATTATTCTTTTATAGTCACTTTAAAAGATAAAAACGAAGCTGAGGTTAAAATCGCACTTTATAATTGGTTAAGGTCGATCCAGCTTACTGATGAACATATCCAAAAACTTGATATTGAATACCGTTAAGATGAATTATCTGCCCATAATAGCTTTAGTAGTTTTACCTGTAGCGCAAACTTATCCCGAAGTTGCCACTCCTCCACTCTATACAATAGTTGGTAACTACTCAGAACCCGCAACAGAACTTACGCCTAATGCAGTCGCCAGCAAAATTCAAAAAGAGTTCAATATCACAATGCAAGGATTTGAATATGAACATCTTCAATGGGCCTATGAAAAATTTGCAGATGTAAAGAAAAGAAGTAAAAAATTCTTTACTTTAACCTCAGGCGCAGTCATTCAAATGAGAAACCACGAACAAGGTTATTCATACCAAGCTAGTTGCAGAAACCATAAACCAGTGAGCGACCAAGTTGGAATCTACTTACACCCTCATGCTGACAAAGAAAAATTCCAACTAACATTAATTCACGAACTAGGACATTTAATCCAAATTTGTAATGATGATATTCAGGCTCAATATACAAACCATATTAAAGCACTTGAGCAGGAAGGTGGTATAACCGCTTATGCAAGAAATCCAGGCTGTGCAAGCGGAACAAACAACGAAAGATCCCTTAGAAACGAAGATTACGCAGAAATGATAACCTACTATTTAAGCCCAAATGCAAAAGAGCGAGACATAGTTAATTGTCCTCCAGACAACACTATCCCCTATCAAAACTTGGCTTCAAAATATCCGCAGCATCTAGAAGTTGTTAAAAAAGTTTTGGATGATTAATTATGTTTAACTTAAACTTGAAAAAATATTTTTTCATAGCATTTATTCTTCTTACACTTATATTTGTTTTAAGTTTAATCATCATTGTTCAAAATTCCAGGAAACAAACAGACAGGTCTAAAGTAGAAATTCCAAAAGCTTCCAAGAATCTTGAGACCTTACCTAATTTTGAATCCAAAAAAGATCTTGAAAACGGAAACATAGAATACGCATATGCCTCAGAAGACCCTTATAGAGACGACCTGGTTATTACAAGTGGTGAGAAAATTGTTTATGAAAGAACTTTAACAGTAAAGGATAATCAAGCATTACCTAAGCTAGATGAATTTACAGAAGAATATGGGACTCCTGATCAAGAATTATTTGGACCAGAGTATTATGGAGCCCCCTTTAAAACTTATATTTATCTTTCAAAAGGTGTAGCTTTTGTCGCTAACTCTGCCACACTAGAGGTGCGTGAGATTCATCGTTTTACACCTACAAACTTAGAGGACTATTTAGCAAAATGGGGCCAAGATCTATCTACTACACAACAACCAGATGATCACCCTTAAATTCCTCTTATCTAAAATTTTAAAAAAGTATAGAATATGTTTAAATGCGATCTCTACTAAAAAGTAAACTTGGGTTGTTTCTAATAGCATTCGTGGTTCTAGTTGGTGGATTTGTGGTTGCATCCATCATCAAGCCGGTCCCAGAAGTAGAAAAAAACCAAGCGCAAAACTCCCCTTCACCCAAAGAGCAAGCTCAAGAAGACAACAGTAAACCCCGGCTGATATCTGTTACCCCTGATTTAGAGAAAAACCACGTTATTCTACCTGAGCAGGTAATTGAGTTGACCTTTAACATGCCGCTAGAAAATGTCGGAGAATTTAAGGTCAAAATAGAGCCCCAAGATAAAGCCTTCTTTAGAATAGAGCTCTCTTCGGATCGAAAAACCGCTAAAATTATCCCGACAAAACCTTATTTGCCGGGGCAGCCTTATGACTTAACCATCGGGCCAGATACTAAATTTGAAGGAAGGATACTGCTTGACCAATCCAGGGGGTTTAGCTTTAGAACCGTTTCTTATAAAGGCGTTTAACTGTTTTTGTTGATCATGTCTGCAATGTGTTCCAACCCGACCCTATAAGGTGGTTTCTCTAACATCCGTTCGCCCAGAAAGTAAGAATACGCCGTTCCTCCTGCAAAAAGTTCCTGTCTATAAAGTTTGCGTAATGTATAAATTCTTCTATCCAATATCTTTTGCTCTTGTTCTGAAAACATACTTCTAATTTCTTGTACCCCATTTATAAAGCCGTGATATAAAACTGCATTAATAATTATGAAATTACAATAATTAGACCAGGTGTCGGCGGAGTCGTATTGAAGGTTCGGAACATAGGATTCATACTTCTTTTTCGTATCGTCCCAGTACCCATTAGACCAAATTCCTTTCAGGTTCCCTAATTCTTCTTTAAAATTCTTAATACCCCACAGGATTAAACGCGATCTTATGTTTCCTGTGCTTGAATCCTTCTCGAGCTTAGGCATGTAGTCAACCAAAAAATCCTCAAGATTCCTGTAAGACTTATCTGCCCCTATTCGGGGCCTTGGTTGATTTTTGGGATGCTCTTCTTGAGGATAACCAACAACCCAGTCGCAAAGAGAAACCGGTTTATTTCCGTTACTTCCCGGAGGATAGCTGTTGTGAAGAATGATATTTCTTGGATATTCGGTAATAATACCCATAAACTCTTTTATGCCAACCAGCCCCCCGCTAGTTATAAATCGATTGTCTCTTTCTAAAACAGGCACCTTCGCAAACAGCTGAAAAATATCCTTCTCCTGAGCACCCCAATCAGGATTGTTAAGAATCTCTTGTTGAAAAACCAACCTTTCGATATAGTCCTCAGGTGTTAAACGAGCTGCGAGGTCTACACTTAAAACAACATCCGTACCATGGCCAAATGCTTCATGAGCAAATACCACCTCGGGCCAGTAATCACTGTCTTGAGAGGCGTGGTCCATATTTACTACAATAACGTTGCGCTCAATATCTCCTTCAGCGCGCCCTGTACTAAATGTGCCCGAATCCGATAGCGTGTTTTTTAATTTTCCATATTTAAAAGAAATTAAAACGACCTCGCTGTATAATTTTTTATAGTATGGATACCTCTCTAAAAATGATCCGATTCTTTGCGCATGCCTTCCAAACAACTTTCTCCCTTCAGGGGTAAGCTCAACATCTTCTGATGTTTTAATTGAGACCTGTTGTTTACCAAGCCGCTCTGACGCTCTTTCTCCGGGAAGAGCACCCACATAGATATTCCTGGGATCATTTAGCAACTTATAAAGATAATCAAGAGTGTCGTCTTTTATACCTTCATTAGTACGATCCCTAATGATTTTGAGTATATTCAGAATAAAGTCAGGTTGACTTACAACTGCCTCTTTTAATTCAGCGAGTGGATTATCTTTATTTAAATCTAGGGTGGTGAGTCCTGCTATAAATTTTCTTTGCTCTCTTAAAAATCTCGGCTGACCTTGGTCGTCTTTATCCTCAAGAGCTAATCGCCATAATTCCTCAACCTGGGCAACTTTTTGAAAATGAACACCCTGAGCTGTTTGTATATTCTGGTCAATGTTTTTTGCTGCATCATCAAATCTACCACCTCTTGATATTTCCTTTACTTCGCTAGAAAGCCTAAGTATTTGACCCCATAAACTAACATCTTCTTTTCCGGCTTCAATTGGAGGAGGGCTATTTACAGAAGATGCTTCCACAGCGGGACCGCTTGTAGTCACAGGAAGGGTTCCTAATGCCAACAAGGCAGCTGCACCCTTAAGAGCACTCCTTCTTGTATTTAAAATCCGAGCCTCAGTCTCGATAGTAGAATCTTCCATATATAATTTTAGTATAAACTAACTTAACCGGACTGGCATTACTACATATTCTAAGCCCTCTTCACCTACTGGTCTAATTAAAGCTGGAGATAAATTACCAGAAAACTCTATTTGCACATCATCTGCATTGCTATTTTGCAAGGCATCAATTAAAAATTTAGAGTTAAAAGCAATTAATAAACCAATTCCTTCGGTTTTGGCTTCAATATCACTTTCTTGCCCGCCTAATTCTTTTGCCTCTGAAGTAAGCCTTAACTTCCCATCTTTGAGTTCCAGTTTGACAATATTGGCTGTATCAGATTTAGCAAACACTGCTGCCAGTTTGACGGCTTTTAGCAGGCTTGTTCGATCTATAACTGCACTACTTACCATTGTTGTTGGAATAATCTTCTCCCAGGCCGGGAAATTTCCTTCTATAAGACGGGAAGAAAGCTTAGTATTGCCTACTTTAAAAATTATCTGATTTTGGTTTTCTGAGGTTGAAACTTCAAGCATTTGATCAACCTCTTTGCTCCCAATCTCTTCAGACACAAGCCTTATCAACTCTTCAAAAGTGCGCCTGGGAATTAATGCTTTAAAATTAGCGCCGTTAGTGCCAGAAAGGGTTGTTTTTTTGTGCGCTAACCTGAAACCGTCTGTAGCCACAAGCTCTAAATTGTCATTTTTAATTTCAGTTAAAATTCCAGTCAAAATTGGCCGGCCTTCGTCGGATGCAGCAGCAAAAGATACTTGTGGTAGAGAAATATGGACGTCTTTTCCGGAAACAGTAATGGATTTATCGGATGAAAGCGGTATTGACGGAAACTCAGTAGCTGAAATACCGTTTAACAAGGCATTAAAATGGGGGGTGCTTATTTTTAATTGCTCACCTGATGCTTCTAAGGTAATCTCTGCGCCAGACAAGGAAGAAACCACATCTACTAGGGTTTTAGCAGGAACTGTAAGCTCCCCCTCTTCAATAACTTGAGCATTAATCTCTTTGATTACCCCGATCTCTAAGTTTGTCGCAGAAAGTTTAAGTTTGTCATTTTCAGCTTGGAGTAAAATATTAGCTAAAACAGGTAAAGATGATTTAACACCACAAGAGCGGGAAACAGCTTGTAGTCCTGGCAGTAAATCCTGTTGTAAAATATTAATCTTCATCCTTTTCGTTGAGCAGTTACAAAGCGTTGAATTTCGTCTTCAGTTACCTTAATCATCCTAAAGCTTACTCTGCCGTTTGCTATTAGGTTTTTAATGTGTTTTTCTTCTTCTGTCAAGAGAGCAGATGTTCCGGACTTTACTTCAATAAAATCAATCCGGTCATTGTTTTTGATCCCTATAAAATCTATCGGCCAACCTAAGGGAATAATCCGGTCGTAATCATACCGGAGTTCTGCATAGGTCAAAAGCTCTGCCATCTTTCCTTTTTGGGGATTAATTGAGCCCTGAATAGTTTGTAGGACACGAAGAGGTAAATTATTCACTTGTTGGTAAAGGTCAATAAAATCTTGTGGGATATTATCTAGTTTTGGTTTACTATGCAGACGGCCTAAAAGATAAGCTATAACAATGCCAAGAAGAATTAATCCAACGCCATACCAATTGATGTTCTCCATCTTCACGCTCATTCTAACATATCCACAAGCAAATCAGTATAAATACAGTAATTAAAATCTAGTATCAATATATATAGGTGCTGTGTATATGTTGGAAACTGCCCCAATTTAGCTTCTGGTTTTGGATTAATTTCGTGTGTAAAACCGTATGGATACTGTGGATAAGTCTGTGGAAAAGTCGGGATAAGTTAGTGGATAAGTGTTTGTTTGACTTCTATCACTAATCTTTGTATCTCTCTATCCCGTTTGATAGCTTCCCTGATCTTGCCTACTCCGTGCATTATAGTTGTATGGTCCCTACCTCCGAGGATTTGTCCGATCCTCTCCATTGGCAGCCGGCAGTCTTCATAAAGGATAAACATCGCAATTTGCCTGGGGACAACCAGTTGCTTCTGGCGTCTTGGGCCTGTCAAGTCAGACATTTTGAGGTTAAAATACTGATTAATACTGCTTAAAACTTTTTTATGGTCAAGGTTAGGATTTGAAGTTGGTTGAGGTTTGCCGAGCAGCTTACGCACATGCTCTACATCCGGTATCTGGTTCATTAGTTTGAAGTTTGACAGGACCTGAATTAGTTTACCCTCAAGCTCTCTTGTATTTGACTCGGCTGATTCAGCGATTAAATTCAGGATATCATCAGGCAGACTTTCTTGATGTTCTGCAAGCTTGGCTTTTAGGATAGCAACCCGGGTTGCAAAATCGGGAAGTTGCATATCAACCATTAATCCTCCCTGGAAACGGGACATCAAACGCGATTCGAGCTTTATGATCTCGTTTGGTGGTCTATCCGAGGTTAAAACAATCTGGGATCTTTTTCCATGAAGCTCGTTAAAAGTGTGGAAAAACTCTTCCTGGGTAGAATCTTTACCGGCAATGAACTGGACATCATCTATTAAAAACAAGTCACAGGATCTATATTTCGCCCGGAAATCGCCGGTAGATTTTTTCTGGATCGAATCTACAAAATCATTCATAAACCGCTCAGAAGGGGCATAAATGACCTTTAAATAAGGATTTTTTTTATACAACACATTGCCAATGCCCTGCATTAAATGAGTCTTCCCCACCCCCGATGGTCCATAGATAAATAAAGGATTATAGGAAGTGCCTGGGCTTTGTGAAACAGCTTGGGCTGCAGCATAAGCTAGATTATTAGATAAACCGACTACAAAGTTTTCAAGCGTATATTTTAAGTTTAATGTGGGATTTAGACTATTGTTGATTGAGGAGGTTAATTCAAAAGCGGGCTCTTCGTCATTACTTTCTAGTTTCTTTTTAGTTGCTTTTGCTCCGTCAACTACAAAATCAAGCTGGACTACCTTTCCTAATATTTGACTAACAGAATCTAAAATTAACTTCTCATATCTTTGAGAAAGCTGTTGTTTGATAAAGGCGTTTGGAACAGAGAGGGTTAAGTTTTGGTCATCAAAACTTTGAAGATCAGTTTGTCCAAACCAAGTTCTAAAATTGGCGCTAGAGACGTTTTCTTTAATTTGACTTAAGACTTGTTGCCAAACTTTTTCGTTATCCACAACCAAAATCTTAGTGGATAACTTATGCACGGTAAAGATGGTAAAAGTGGTAATAAATAGAACAATACTTTTGCCTTTTTGGGCCAGAGGCCCATCGTCCTTTGGACGAGAATTTTGAGATTTGAGTTTTAAGATTATTGTTGGTATACTCTCTACCATGTCAACAAAGAGAACATATCAACCAAAGAAATTAAAGAGAGCTAGAAAGCATGGGTTTAGGGCTCGGATGGCGACCTCTGGTGGGATAAAAGTTATCAAAAGACGAAGACTCCAAGGCCGTGTTCGAATAGCTATTTAATATGCTTCCTAAAAGCCGCCGCTTGAATCTAAAGACAGAGTTTAAAAGCGTTTCATCCGGCAAAAGGATCGAAACTCCCTCTTTAACACTATTTATTAAAGAAGATAATATAGGCCATCCTTTGGTTGGTATTGCTACCAGGAAGAAAAGCTTTAAAAAAGCTCATGAGCGAAACGCAGCAAAAAGAGTGGTTGCTACAAGTTTTCAAGAGCTTTATGAGAACTTGAAACCAGACTTAAAGATTATGGTTATGCCCAAAGATGTGGTTTTAACTTTAAGCCCACAGCAGGTGCTAAATGAGTTAAGGGAGGTTAAGGAGTTATATAGATGAAGAATATATGTATTTGGCTGATTGAAGTTTATCAAAAGTATCTGTCTTTTGACACTGGATTGCTGCGCTTTTTAGCAGTTGGAGGGGCTTGTAAATATTCCCCCAGTTGTTCAGAATATACAAAGCAACAAATTATTAAAAAAGGCGTTTTTAAGGGCTTGTTGCTTGGTACAAGAAGAATTTTAAGCTGTATATGATAGGAGATTTTTTTAATACTGTATTTTTAGGACCAATCATTAATTTGCTGGTTTTGATTTTGAATTTTTTTCAGGGTTTAGGTATTCCAGGCGCTTTAGGGTTTGCCATCATTGTTTTGACTGTAATTATCCGCTTTGTTACCTGGCCGTTTACTCATGCCCAACTTAAGTCTGCCAAGAAGATGGCTGATTTAAAGCCCCATATGGATGCTTTGCAAAAGAAGCACAAAGATGATAAGCAGGCTTTAGCTGCTGCTCAAATGGCTTTATATAAGGAGCATGGAGTAAATCCTGTTGGCGGATGCTTGCCGTCTTTACTTCAAATCCCGGTTATTTGGGGGCTTTATACAGTTGTTTTAGCTTTGTTTGATCCAGCAAGAGGTGTTACTTTTATCAATAATTTCTTATATTTCGAGGCTTGGAAGCTAACTTCAGCCCCTGAACCTAATTTCTTTGGCATAAACTTGAGCATCAAACCTTCAGAATTTGCAACCGCTGGAATCATACTTCTATTAATACCTCTGGTCACTGCAGGGCTTCAGTTTGTCCAATCTAGAATGATGGCGCCAAAAGTGGTTAAGACCTATCCTTCTGATTCTCCAAAAGAAAAAAAGGAAAAAGAGGACGCAAAGGATACGATGGCTTCTATGCAATCTCAAATGATGTTTATGATGCCTCTGATGATCGGCTATTTTGCGTTTACCCTGCCTGTTGCTGTTGCTCTATATTGGAATACCATGACTATCATGGGTATTTGGCAGCAATATTTAATCAATAAACAACCCTAACTATTCCCTTGCAAAAAATTTCAAGTTATGTCACAATCCCCAGGTACTTATGTTAGAGTCAAAAGTTTCTGAAATCCTAGAAAACATCTTAGGTCTTCTGAATTTAGAGGGCTCTTTTGAAGTAGCTGAAGAAGAGGAGTTAATTAATGTCTCGATTGAAACAGAAGATGCCGGACGTTTAATTGGCCGACAAGGCGAAACCCTTTCTGCTTTGCAGCTTTTAGTAAACCAAATCCTTTCCCGCCAAATCCAACTTGAAGGTGACGAAAGCTTGAAGTTTAAAAAAGTAATAATTGATGTTTCTAATTGGCGAAAACAAAAAGAAGATGATTTGGCTTCCAGAACCCAAAAATGGATTGAGCAAGTCAAACAGTCCGGTGAGCCTCTTGAGCTTGAACCAATGCCGGCCTGGCAAAGAAGAGTAGTTCATTTAGAAGTCGAAAAAGCTGAAGGTGTAACTTCTGAAAGCACTGGCGAGGGTGAAGAAAGACACCTAATCATCAAAAAAATTTGAAATTTAAAATTTTAAATTTAAAATTATAGTGTGGATACCTTAAAAAAAGTTTCTCTCCAAACCCTTTGGCAGTTAATAGGCAAAACGATCACCTCCTCTTTTACAGTCTTAATTTTATTTTTAATTACCAGAACTTATGGGGAGTCAGGCACAGGTGTTTTTACGCTTGCTTTAACTTATCTTAGTTTTTTCTTTTTAATTGCTGATTTTGGTATTAATGCCCATATCCTGGCCCGCCCTACAGAAGGAGATTATTCTTTGGAGTGGCGGAAGCTTTTGGGGTTGCGGTTGGTTCTTTCAGTATTTCTCACTGCACTTGCTTTGTTGATTCTTCCCTTCTTGCCCTATGATAACCCATCTTTTAATTTAGCGGTTATCTTTGGCAGTTTATCAATTATTGGCGCCGGAGTTTTTGCAACAGTCAATGCTATTTTCCAGCAGAAGCTTCTTTACAACAAATCAATTACTGCGACCGCCCTGGGCACAGTTATTGGTGCCGGTGGTGTTGGTTTAATGATTTTAGCCCGCTTACCTATTGAGGTTTTAATGTCTGTTCAGGTTTTGGGCTGGTCCTTGACTGCTTCAGCCGGCCTTTTTTTAGTCAGAGGTTTTGTTAAATCTTTACTGCCAATTATAGATTTTGGCTATATCAAAAAGATTTTTATAGAGTCCTGGCCAATTTCTTTGACTTTAGTACTAAATACCATTTATTTTCGGGTTGATGCTTTTATTTTAGGCGCTTTAACTTCATTTACTGAAGTTGGCATATACAATGTTTCTTATGCTATTTTCCAATCCGCTCTTGTAATCCCCACCTACATTATGAACAGCTATTATCCAATTATGATTCAGGATCTTAAAACTGATTTCAAAAAGTTTAGCAAAGAGTTTAAAATTGCCGGTTTAAGCTTAGCAACCATTGGCTTGGTTGGGATGATTGTAACTTTTGTTTTATCGCCGTTTATTATTGGACTAATTACCGGCAACAGAGGGTTTGAAGGGTCGTCCTCAGTTTTAAATCTTTTGGGACTTGGTTTCCCGGCTTATTTTTTAACATCTTTGATGATGTGGGCGCTTGTTTTGTTTAAAAAGTATAAAACCTTAAGCCTTATTTATTTTCTTGGTTTGGTTGCTAATTTGGGATTAAACTTGGTTCTTATCCCCCGTTTCAGTTTTTTAGGAGCTGCTGTTGCCACTTCATTTTCTGAGTACTTGATTTTAGGTGCTCAAATTATTATCCTCTACAAAGAGTTTAAAGATCGCAGCAAATAATTTTTATGAATTTGGTTATAAACACAGACGGTGCATCTAGAGGAAATCCTGGTCCTGCTTCCATTGGCTTTATCATTAAAACAGATTCCGGAGTGATTCTTCATCAAGAGGGTAAAGCCATTGGTGAAGCTACAAATAATGTGGCAGAATATACAGCCGTGTTCAAGGCACTGGAGTATGTTAAAAAGTATTTGTCAAAAAAGCCAATAAATGGAATTAGCTTTTTTTTGGATTCTATGTTGGTAGTAGAACAGCTTTCCGGCAGATATAAAATTAAAAACAATCACTTAAAGTCCATTTTTGACCAAGTTAAATCTTTAGAATTAGAGCTTGGTAAAATCACTTATACTCATGTTCCCAGAGAACAAAATTTCATAGCCGACAGGCTGGCCAATAAGGCCTTAGATGACGCAAAATGAGGGAGTCAAAGGCCTACATTAGCTTTTTAAAAAACAATCTTTTTTTAATTTTAGCTCCTGGCTTACTAATAGGCCTAATAAGTTTTTATGCAGAGTCCTGGAAGCCGGTAATTTATAGCCAAAATATTTTATTTGAGGTTGCTCAAAAGGACTTTGATCCCTCAAATTTGATAGTTATCTCTGACAATGCAGTTGGTTTAGTTAGAGCTGCTAATGTCCAAAAGACCCTAGTTGCTGATCAATCAATTGAGGCAGGCGCTGTCCGTATTGCCCCCGGCCTAATCAGGCTTGATGTCTCCGGAACTGGACGTGAAATATTGCTGCCAAGCTTGGAAAACATAAGAGAGTATGTGAAGGAGTATTACAAGGATAAAGGGATATTAATTGAACAAAGGGGGGAGATAATTAATGGTGTAAAAAGTCCCAATGTTTATTTAGGTTTTGCCACAGGGTTTCTATTTGGCATTTGCATAGGCTTGATTTTTTCTCTCATTAGGGTATATCTGAGGCTATATTAATCTTCCCCTTGATCTTATCCTTTTACCGAGCTACGATTTACATGTGGGTGATCTGCTCGAAAATATCAACATAAAAAAAAGTATTATGCTTTCGCGAAACTCTCCAGTGGCCTTAGTCATTGGGGCAGCTGGTTTTATTGGCTCGCACCTCTCTGAGAAGTTCCTAAGTAAAAAAATCCAGGTAGTGGGGGTTGATGATTATTCAACAGGTAGTAAAGCCAACCTGGAAGAGGCAGTTAGGCACAGAGGTTTTCATGTCTTGAACCTAAATTTGGCTGACGCACAGTCCTTATTGAACCTCGAATTACCCAGACTAGATTATGCAATTTTCTTAGTTGACCAATTTGAGGGTTCTCAGCAGAGCCTTAGGCTGATTGATAATTTCATCTCCTTGGCAATGAATGCTGCTAAACAGGAGCATGAGCTTAGAGGAGCACCGAAGCTTTTGTTTGTTAGCTCCATAGATTTATATTCAAAGGAGGTAGATGGAGGAAAACATTTACTCAAAGATGCAGAAAGCTATTTTGCCAGGAAAGCTAAGGAAAAAGATCTAAATGCCCGGGTTGCTAGGCTTTCTAGTGTGTTTGGTCCCAGAATGCATTTCCGGGAGGATGATCCTGTGGTGCGTTTGATCCAATCAACGCTTAACGATGAGATCCATAAAGAGTCAACGGTTTTGGATTTTTCCACCCGGGCAGTCTTTGTAGATGCTGCTGCCGAGCTTCTAGTCAAAGTTCTACTTTCAGGTGGTACTGCAGACAAGATATATGATGGCTGCCTAATTAATCCCTATAAGGTTTCCGAAATCAAACAAATCCTACTTGACCCCATGTGGTACGAGATGAAGCATTTTGAGATGAGTGAGCTTCCGCCATGGCCAACACCGAATTTAACTAGAACCGTTAAAGAGTTAGCGTGGAAACCGGGGAGTGATGTGATTCATCAACTCAAAGAAACAATTCATTATTTTAAAGAGAGGAATATTGAAGTGCCTAAGGTAGTAGAGGAGAGGAATAAGCCCTTTGAATCTCCTTGGGCACATAAATCTTTATCTGAAGCCCTAAAAAAAGAAGAACCTGAAGCGAAGAAGGGGAGTAATTTTGCGCAGGAGCTAAAAGCGGCAAGACGCTCAAAAAGAAAGCTTTTGGGTACATTAGTTGGACTGGGCTTGATTGGCTTTGGAATTTTTTATCCGGTTTTTGATTTAAGTTACGGAGTCTTAACTATTAGGCAAAATCTAAGAAATGCAGCTAGTTTAGTTGAAAGTGGGGAATTTGAGAAAGCCACTAGTCTAGTAAATTCAGCTGAGAGTAATCTCTTAAAACTGCAAAGCATCCGTAACTCGCTAACTATCTTGCAAAAATTAGATATTTATCCAGGTCAACTACAAAATTTAGATGAATTGATCGATGTCACCACAGAAGGTTTTACTGGGGTGAAACACGCCCTTGCTGGAGCTGGGAACCTTTTTTTAGTCACCAAGGTAATATCAGGGGAGAAGGAAGTTGATGTTTTGCCAATTTATCAAAATGCCCGTGTTGAGTTTGACTATGCAACTGAAAGCCTAAGCAGGGTAATCCTAAAACTTCAAGATCCATCCCTAACCTCGAACCTTCCAAGTTTGATTAAAGACAGGGTAGAAGATTTAAAAACTAGGCTTGAATATTACCGGGATTTAGCAGAGAGGGCAAAAGTAGCTACAGCCCTGCTTCCAGAAATCACCTCAATAGACGGCAAAAGGTCATACCTAATTGTTCTGCAGGACAATTTAGAGCTTCGGCCATCAGGCGGAGTCATTAGCAGCTTTGCCCGGTTAGAATTTGAGAAAGGGAGAGTCTCAAATATATCTGTTGAACCTGCCTCAAGTTTAGATGCAAAAGTTAAAGACGAGTTAATCCCGCCAGTGGAACTAAAAAATGACTTGAGTTTGTCAAAACTGACGTTAAAAGACTCTACTTTTAGCATTGATTACCCAAGCTCTGCCAGAAGTGCACAGTTTGTTTATTCAAGAGTTGCTGGTGATAAATTAAGCGGGGTATTTGCGCTTGATCTGGATGGGATGGAGAAGCTTCTTGCTATACTCGGCGAGATAGAGTTGCCTGAGTATGGAATAAGAGTCAACTCAAAAAACCTAAAGACAAGGGTAATAGAATATGCCCAAAAAGGGGAGTCTGATAAGTTTAGTGCTGCTGTTTTGAAAAATGTCTTAAATAAACTCTTTTTCTTGTCCAATAATAATTGGGCAGAGATCGTCAGCAGCCTGGATTTGAGCTTGTCTCAAAAACATTTATTAATTTATCTAAATGACCCAAAGCTTTTGTCTTTTGCTGCTAGTGCGAACTGGGCTGGGATTTTGCCAAGGCAAGCAGGAAGCGAAGAGGGGAGAGTAGATGATTTCCTCAGCTTTGTAGAATCAAATATTGGTCAAAACAAGGCTAATTATAATTTGGAGCGCAGCTTTAATATTGAATCCAACTTGAGTAAGGAGCTGGTTTTGTCACACACCCTAAAAGTTAATATGACCAACCAAAGCCTATCAGAGTCCCAACCATTTGGTTCATATAAAGCTAGGATTAAGATGTATTTACCCTCGGGAGCTAGAGTAGACTCAGCAAGTTTTAAGAAAGAAGATATAACAGAATTTGTTGTACCTTTCTCAGATTTTGGCCGAAGCGGGCTTACTTTTGTAATTGAACTTGCCCCAAAAGAAAAAGGGGATTTGATAGTCAAATATTCACTGGGAAACCCTCTTAAATTCAAAGATGGGGGAGTTAAATACTACTTAAACGTCTTTAAACAACCGGGGACAAAAAGTGACAGTTTGGTCTGGAAATTTAAACTGCCAGAAAACGTCAAGATTAACTCCGGAGAAGGCCAAAAATCAGGAAGTAGCCTAGAGATTGTTTCTGATTTATCCTCAGACAAGTCCTTCTTTGTTAACTTAACTTCTAATTAGACAAAGCTGGTTATTTCATTTCTCTTATAAATGCTTTTCCATGAATGAAGCCGAAGAGGTTTTTTTAGACGAGAACGTTAAAATACAAACAGACCCCAAACATCAGGAAAAGGAGGAAAGGTATATTGCCATAGGAGAAACTATTGAGCGTAAAGTACTTTTTGTCGTCTTTACTATTAGAAAAAATAAGATAAAGAAAATTCTGGCAAACGCATGATTCTACAGAGTATGTAGATTATAGCCATATTGAAAACTGGAAGTTTCCAAACTTAAAGTTAACCACTAAGCCTATTACCATTCGTCTTCCCCAAGCATTAATTGATAGGGTCAAGATAAAAGCGCACCAGATGGACGTACCTTATCAGACCCTTATTAAACAATTAATTTTTGAAGGAATGACGAAATAGTGTTTTCGTGCGGCCACCTTCCAGGTGGCAGGCTATTATTTTAGTATAAAGGGTTAAAACCCTTGCTGAAGCGCTGACAATATGATAAGCTACTCAAGTTTATGGATAGAATTGCACTAAATGCGAAGGAAAGAAATACATTTGGTAAAAAGGTTAAAAGTCTTCGAAAAGAAGGTTTGCTTCCTGCAAATGTTTATGGAAAAAAGAAAGATTCAGAAGCTGTTCTACTTGATTTAAAAGACTTTTTACCTATCTACCACAAAGCCGGGGAAACTGGTTTGATCAATTTAAAAATCGGTGACGAAAGAGTCCGCCCAGTGATGATCAAAGATGTCCAATATGATCCTAGGAAAGGTGCTCCCCTTCATGTTGATTTCTATGCAGTCAATCTTACTGAAAAAGTGCAAGTAGCAATCCCAGTAATTGTTATTGGTGAAGAACCGGAAAAAGTTCACTTGGGTGAGGCGATGGTGATTCATCCCCTTGGCGAGATTCAAGTTGAAGCTCTCCCAACTGACTTGATTGAAAAAATTGAGGTTGATCAAAGCAAATTAGTTGAAATTGAGGATACCATCTTTGTTAAAGACTTGGATGTTGACAGGGAAAAGATCACAATTTTAAATCCAGAAGACGAGGTAGTTGCTAGGCTTTCTCCTGTTGTGGTTGAAGTGATTGAAGAACCTGCGCCAGCTGAAGGTGAGGAAGCTGTAGAAGATGTTGAGGCTCCAGAAGGTAAAGAGGTTGAAGGCGAAAAAGCTGAGGGAGAAGAAAAAGAAGATAGCGAAACCTGCTAAAGAAGAAGCGTAACTAGTTAGTTTTGTCCAGCCAAATCGTCATTGCGATGGGCCACTGGCCCAGAAGCAATCTCCTACCGTAAAAGATTGCTTCGCTACGCTCGCAATGACGGACCACTGGAAAGAACTGAATAATTACGAAGAAGACTCTTGATATTAATTTCTGTCTGGTGTAATCTGTTTGAAGCTGCCTGTTAGGTTTAAAGACTATGGGAATTCGGGAAAGAAGTCCTTTTGACGAGAGATTATTAAGCCATCATCCAGCGGGAAAAGCATGTTTTGATACTTGTTTAGCAAATAGTTGGCAACCTAGAAGCGGTGATGTTTTAAGATTAGTTAGGTTGTGGGATGAAGTTCAGCAGGGGAAAAGGTCGGAATGGGTTTATAGTCCACGCATGGAATTTGTACGGTGGTTATTTGAAAATGGCAGAATTAATGAAGGTTTCGAGAATTCTTAAATTTTTGTTGGCCATTTGGCAATCATTATGGATTCTTGCTTTCCCCCGGGTAGTTTTTGCCAGATTTCTTCTGTGATAAAGGGCATAAAGGGATGTGTGAGCTTTAAAATGACCTCTAAACAAGCCTCTAGTGTTTGTTGCGCGTCATGTCGTCGTAACTTGGATTTTTCAATATAAACATCAGCAAAAGTATGCCAAACAAAGTTATAAATAGTCTCTGTAGCTAGGTGCAGTTGGAATGATTCTAACTGTTTTGTAGATTCAGCAATAGTTTTATTTAATTCATCCAGAATCCATTTATCATCTTCATGTAACTTGCTGTTTTCTTTTCTTGACTCTTGATTCTTGTCTCTTGTCTCTAAGATAAACCTCGCTATATTCCAGAGTTTAGTTCCGAAGTTCCTAAAGTTTTTGGCCCGCTCATCCATGGTTTGTTTGCTTGCTCTACCGTCTCTGCCTGGTGCGGTGTAAGTGTAAAGCGCCATTCTGGAAGCATCAGTTCCCCAGTCTGCCCGGAGCTGATTGGGGTCAATCCCATTACCAAGTGATTTAGAAAACTTCCGGCCTTGTAGATCTCTCATTTGGCCATGGAAAAACATATTTTTAAATGGAATCTCGTCTGCAAACCAAAGCCCCAGCATAATCATCCGGGCAATCCACAAATACTTGATCTCTCCTGAAGAGAGCTCAAAATCCCAAGGATAGTATTTTTTCACTTTTTTCCATTCAGGCCATCCCAAAGCAGCCAAAGGCCAGAGTCCGGATGAAAACCAGGTATCTAAAACTTTCTCTTCTTGGGTCCAGTGACTTTCCCCGCATTCTTTGCATGGTTGTTTTGGCCCTTCCAAAGAAACAACTATATGTTTATCTTTACCAGCGCAGTACCATACAGGAATTCGATGCCCCCACCAAAGAGAGCGGGAGATTGACCAGTCATGAATTTTTGCAAGCCAATCACTCAAAATCTTTTTATAGTTTTCCGGATAAAAGTTTATTTTATCTATATTTTTAAGTGCTTTTTCAGCCAAAGGCTTCATCTTAACAAACCACTCTTCAGAAACTAGTGGTTCAACAGTTGTTTTACATCTTTCGCAAATAGGGACAGAGTGGGTATAGTTTTCAGTTTTTTCAATCGCTCCTAATTCATTAAGTTTTTGAACAGCCCTGTCTTTTGCTTCTTCAATCTTCAAGCCTTCTAAATCTTGTCCAAGTTCAGTGATTCGGCCTGTCTTATCAACAACGTGCAAGATATCTAAATCATGAGTTTGGCCAATCTCATAATCCAGAGAATCATGTCCTGGCGTAATCTTTAGCGCACCTGTCCCGAATTCTTTTTCGACTCTCTCGTCTTCAAAGATAGGGAGGAGGTTACCGTTTAATGGGTTAATCGCTTTTTTGTGAGTAAACTTAGCAAATTTAGGGTGGCCTGGATAAATTGCAATTCCTGTGTCTGCGAAAATTGTTTCCGGTCTGGCTGTAGCGATTGTGATATAGTGCTCATTATTGTCATCGCGATCCCGATGGACATCGGGGGTGGCGATCTTCTCTTGACTAGATTGCTTCTCCGCCAGCTGGCGGATCGCAATGACATTCTGGGATATTCTATATTTAACAAAGTAGAGATCTTCTTTTCTTTCTTCATATTCCATCTCAATATCTTCAATTGCAGTGGCGCATTTCGGACACCATTGAACAATATATGCCCCCTTATATAAAAGATCTTGTTCCCAAAACAATCTAAACTGCTCAAAAACAGCTTTCTGAACCTTTGGTTCCAGTGAAAATACTTCCTTTTTCCAGTCAGCGGAAATACCCATTACTGTCCATGTTGAGTGGAAGGATTTGTAGACTTGGCCTTTAAATTCCCAGGCTCTTTTTAGCCACTGCTCCCGGTCAATCTTTTGTTTGGTTAAACCTTCTTTGGCAAGCATTTTATTTAAAGTGCCTTCAAATTGGATCCCCGCGTGGTCCACGCCAGGTAGAAGCAAAACATCATATCCTTGCATCCTTTTAAACCTGGCAATAGCATCTAAAATGGCATGCTGCATGGCGTGGCCCAAGTGAAGGTCTCCGGTTAAATTTGGCGGAGGCATTAAAAGAGAATAAGGTTCCTTAGTGGAGTCTTGATCTGCACTAAAATATCCATTCTGCTCCCAGAACTTATACCACTTCTCTTCAGCTTTTTTTGCATCATAGTGTTTATCCATTTTGCATCCTTTTTAAGGCTTCAGCAATTGCAGCTGGTATTTCGTCTTTTCTATAGCCTATCACATGACCAGAGGGTGTTTGTATAACGACATTCCCTTGAATTTGAACTATTCCTGGTTCTCCGAGTCTATATCTTAAACTCCGCTCTCTTCTTATTATTCCTGGTCTATCTTTTTCCATAAAAAAAACACGCTTTCAGCTCCAATTTTTGGAGTGACGAGCGTGCCACGGTACCATCCAAATTATTTCTTAATTCAAGTTTTTTACGAGAACAACTCGTAAGGTTCTAATACCCCACTTAGCGGGGGTTCTTCCTTAAATACACAGGCGACGTTAAGTCCTGGTAACTGGTAGTTTATCATTTTTATAAAAGGAATGAAAGAGTGCTAACTAAACTCAAAAACACTTCTTGCAGCCTCTTTAAGAGTCGCTTTTGCATACCTGTCTGCGCTTTTGACAGTACCAAGAGGGATTCCTAATTTTGAAGCTGCTTCCAGGTGAGTCAAGCCTTCTCCGTAAAGGAGCCTTATAACTTCTCTTTGTCTTGGGTTAGTTAGTCCTTCTACTAATGCCCAGAGTTGTTCCTTTTTTCGCCTCTCAAAATACTCATCTTCTGCACTTGGGTGATAGCGGCGTTCTCTTGCCGGAGCACTTTCATTGTCTTCTATGTAGCTGTCTCCTGATACGTATGATAAGTGCGGGTTTAGGCCCCTAAAATCCTCACGCCTGGCGATGTTTTTTCGATGGTTGTCTATTGCCGAGCTGCGTAAGACATACATAGACCAACTGCGAAGCCGGGACGGATGAGTCTGTGTGGGATCAAGCCTTGGAAAATTACTATAAAGCTTTTCCCAGTAGCTGGATTCTATATCCTGAGCTACTCCTGAGTCTTCCTGAGAAAAGCCGGAAATTTTCCGTCGAATTAGTTCTCCATACAAACCTATAAAAACACCGACAGCTTCTGGCCTTCTCTGCCTTAAGCCAAACAAAAATTCTTGAAAACCTCTGTAAGGATCAAACTCCGTTCTTGGTTTTTGTCCTCCAGACATTTCAGAAAGCCGACCTCCTTCGATTACCATAATTTTATATTAGACTAATACTTTATGCTCGAATAGTCTTAGCCCGGTATTATATTCTCTTGCAGATGAATATGCAAGCTTAAGGGAACGTTTTCTACGACAAGTTCATTAGGGCGAGTTTCTAAGGGGGATATATTTCCTGACAAAACGGTCGGCAAAAGTTGAACCGACTGTTTGGTTATTTGGTCCGGTATGGTATTGTCAACTGCGCTTTTTAACTAGACGTTTAAAGACAAGTTTGGATTGGCTTGAAGATCAAGCGGGTTTTCAATGGGTTTAGTAAAAAATCCAGCGGTCGCAATCATGACAGCGTTATCAGTGCACAAAGACGGGGGAGGTATAAAGACTTTTCCCGGAAATTCAGCAAACAACCTCTCTCTTAAATATTGATTTGCTGCTACTCCTCCAGAGACAATAAGTTGATTCATACCAAAAGTTTTGGCTGCTTTAATGGTTTTTATAACTAAAGTATCTACAATTGCAGTTTCCAAAGAAGCACTGATATCGGAGACTTGTTGACTAGTTAATCCCGATCCGGTCGGGGTTAACTGATTTACTAAATTTAGTACCGCTGTTTTTAGTCCTGAAAAAGAAAAGTCCCAGTCAGAGGCTGGTCCGCCTTTGGCGGAAAATCCCTTCATCATTGGGCGGGGGAGATGAAAAGCTTTTCGATTCCCTTCCTTGGCAAGTTTGGAAATCAAAGGTCCTCCTGGGTAAGGAAGGCCAAGCAATCTGGCGGATTTGTCAAAAGCTTCTCCTGCTGCATCATCTCTTGTTCCGCCTAAATATTTGTATTTATTGTGATTTGTAAACATTACTAAATCTGAATGCCCGCCGGAAACTAAAAGCCCAAGGGAGGGGAAAGTTGGTAGCGATCCTCGAACAGCTGCCCAGTTTGCATAAAAATGGCCGACTAGATGATTGATTGGAATTAATGGTTTATTCCAAGTCATAGCCAAAACTTTAGCTGTTTCCACTCCAACAAGCAAAGATCCAATAAGTCCTGGTCCTTGGGTCACCGCTATGGCATCCAAATCGTTAATCGTCAATCGTGAATCGTGAATCGCATGTTCCACAACCGGAACAATCGATTTAAGCTGTTCCCTGGCTGCTTGCTCAGGAATTACACCACCATATTTAGCTTGTAACTCTATAGATGAAGCCACAACATTGGATAAAATATTTATTCGCTTGTCTTTTTGCTCTAAAACTGCTGCTGCAGTCTCATCACAGCTTGTTTCAATCCCTAAAATAACCTTCATGCAGTTAATTCTATCATTCATTTTTTTGAATTGCTTGCTTGTCAGGTACAGGAGTACTAGAATTAATCATTACTATATGGCAGCTGTTGAAGCTATCACTCAACCGGAAATTGGTTTCTTTCTTCATGGTTATCAACCTCCACGGCAAATATACTTGGGTAATGGTCATATCTTAGATATTGGTTTGCATTGGAACGAAACAATCTATAAAGAGTGCTACAAACCTTTGTTAGTAGATAATCCACCGCCTCAACTAGGTTTAACTTTTTCCTTTTATGGAACACTTAGAGAATGGATGAAAAAGTGCCACCCTCAGGAATTTAATATTATGCGAAACAACCTGCAGGATAATGCCAGACCAGCACATATAATGGGTGATCCTTATTTACATATTATCTTTCCTTTATTAGACACAGTAGACCAGGCCATGTTAGTTAAAATAGGCCAGAAGGCTTTTATTGAAGACATGGGGTTTCATCCCCGGGGTTTTTGGTTACCTGAAACTGCTGTTTCTAATACCAGCTTAAATACCCTAAAACAGAACGGTTATGATTATGTTGTCTTAAGAGATTATCAACTAGCACCGCCAAAAAGTAATCCTAGCCATGTCCAAACACAAAATGGCCCACTGGCCGTTTTCCACTTTAACTCAAAATGGAGTGGTTCAATTGCTTTTGACAACAGCTCTACTGAAAATGGCGATCAATTTTTAAACCGGGTTAAGTCAGAGGGTGGAGAATTATTAACTTTTGGTATGGATTTAGAAACTTTTGGCCACCATAAGAAAGATAGAGACCAGTTTTTGCGCTATATTCTTCGGCCGCAGGTATTACAATCACACGGATTTATTCCACTCAATATTGCTGCTAAATTAGAAACACCCATTAGGGAAACCACAAATATAAGAGAGATGAGCAGCTGGAGTTGCGGACATGATTTGGCCCGCTGGGGTAAGGGTAAAGATTTATGTAACTGTGATGATCCATCAGAACAAACAAAGAAAGAAAAAAGAGGAGCTAGAATCAAGCTTCAACACCATCAGCGCCGTATCAATCGCCAATTAGATAAACTGGATCCCCACTGGCAACCTGATTTTATCAATACCTTTTTAGCTTCCCGTGAGCATTTGTTTAATGGACAAGATCCAGGTTCAGGAGTTTCTAAACTAGATGGTTCAACCAAAAGATTATTTAAAGCCAAAATGTATGCTCTTATTGGTATGACTAGCTGTGGTTGGTTTTTTGGTGATGATAAAAGCATTGAACGGGATATCCCTAGGTTAATGATTCAGCAAGTAGAACAACTACTTTAATTTGATTTCAGCTAAAGTGTTGTGAGTATGAAACCCTTCATTCGGAATTGATTCAAACAGTTTAACAGAGGTGATGTTAATCGGCTCAAAGTGGCTGTTAAGCATCAGGTTTTCGATTTTTTCTTCAATTACTTCATTTAGATGGTATTCATTTATTTTTGCAATCGAAATATGGGGGACATATCTTCTGTCGTCTGTATCCAGGCCTAGTTTTTCCAAACCGTCTTTGGTCCTTTCCCGAAGAATAAACAACTTATCAGTATCTCCTTTAACCCCCACCCAGAAGACCTTTGGCTCATGAAGGTGGGGAAAGGCGTCAACATAAGCTGGCGTGATTTGAAAAGGCGGGAGATCTTTGGCTGCTTCATTTAGTACTTTGACCAAATCCATCTCCAATTTATCCGGCTGCTCGCCAATAAAGGCGATAGTTAAATGAAGCTTTCCGCTATCAGTGGTCCTGACCTCAGGGATTAAATCTTTTAGCTTTGTCTGAACCTCTTCAATTTGTTTAGTGCTTGATGTTGGTATTTCTAAAGCAATAAAAAACCTCATACTAATTATCCTTTGTTCCAACCAGAAAAACTGCCTGCCAAGGGCGGTAGTTGGATTTAAAACTTTCATTTATTACCACTTCTCCGTTTCTGGTGACAGTGCGACTGAAACTCACATTTGCGCCTGATGCAGCCCAATCAACTTGTTTAACTGTTCCCTGGGGGAGAGTCGGATCATCTTGACGAAGTTCAGGCGGTGGAGGAGTGATGTTCGTGACAATCGATTTCGAAACAGTAGCTATTCTCCCATCAGATGTGCCGTAAAAATCTACATACAGGGAAGTCCCGGCAACATAAGATTGAATTAAAACATGTCCAGGGGTATCGTTTTTAAACTTAAAATCAACTGAAGGATAAAAAATTGTGGCATCCAAACCTGGCCCGGATTGTTGTTCATAGTAACTAACCCGATAAGCATGGGCAACTCTGTTTATAACAGGCAACCCGGAATTGAGGACTGCTCTAAAAAGTGTGGTTGAAACCTGGCAAACCCCTCCGCCATCATCTAAAATCGTCCGGCCGGATTTAATCACATAGGCTTGTTTATAGCCTGTAGCAGCAGAGATATCACCAACGGTATTAGTAAAAGAAAAGGTTTCTCCCGGAGGAATTAAAACCCCATTGATTCTGCTGGCAGCCAGCCCGATGTTATAGATTCTATTAGGAATTGATCCGGCAAAATGAGAAATCCCCCGTCCGATTAATTCCTTAATCCCCATTTCATTTGTGAGTTTATTTTTGGGTGAGATTTTATCAACAGGCAGGGAAATTTCTTTTATTTGCTCCGCGGTCAAGGCTGTATTAATTTCTTGAGATGCTTTTTGGATATTTAAAGTAAGCCCGTTTGCTCCCGGCCGAAATTCAGTGACTTTACCCCGTCCCGAATCAAAATTAAACAAAGGCTCTTCAACCGGACGGTTGATTCTTTGGGCGATTGTTTGAAGATATTTTTTAAGTTTTTCTTGGTCGACAACTAAAACCGGATCTTCGATTTCCCGGTCTTCAAACTTGACCCGGCTTAAATTAAACTCATTAAAACTTGGAATGCTGACTAAACTGGATTTGGTTTGGGTAAGATTAACCATCTCGATAAGATCTTTAAGCGTTAAATAAAAGGTTAAGTCTAAGTAGGTTAGTTTAACCGGATTTAAACTAACTTTATCCAGCATTTTTTTGATGCTTAAAGCCTCTTCGTAGGAGATTTTTGGTTTGCTTACTTTTGTTGGCAGCTCTTTTTCCGGCTGCTTTCCTGTTTGCAGGTAGTTTTCGATGTCTGAGAGGAATTTATTTTCGTCTAAAACTTTTCCCTCCTGAGAAGGTGATACTTTAACTAAATTGCCTTCCAGTTTGATTTGAGCATCTATTGCCTCTTGGTTGATCTCCAGTGAGATAGTTTTAAGCTGATCTTTTAAAGTCTTATTTTGAGTGAGTGTAGTTTTAATAGCAATCGGTTTAATCTTAAAGATCTCTTGAGGATAAAACTTGCTATGACCATAAGAGTAAGCTTCTTCTACTGCTTCCTGTAAATTTAAAATACTAGATTCCATGCTCAAGTCAATTGGGAACTGTTGATTTTGATAGGTAAACTCAAGTTTTTTATTTAATCTCCCGGTGGTGGTTTTATCTATTTTGTCGTAGGCTTGTTGCGGGGTTAAGCCTCCAATGCTCATTCCATTAATATAGATAAAAGGATAAATCCTTTTTGCAAAGATAATTTGAAAAAAAAGCAGTGCCAAAAGGATTGTAAAAATACAAAGTAGAGGAATAAAGACCCGTTTTCTTAAGGGTTTAGGAGTTTGAATTAAGGCTGCCATATTCCTATTTTAACAGGAAGTAGGAGTGTTGTAATATGCTTCATCAACGAATAACATATCCCCTAGGGTCTAGAAGATGGGGTAAGTATCTAAAGTTTTTGCCAATACAAGGCACAGTGTATTCTTTTCCTGTACTTAGAGATGTGCTTATTAAACATTCTTTCCCATTGTCTACAGATCGGTAAAAGTAGTCTTCGGCTTTGTAATTTTCAAAAGGTCCAGTTATACCAGTGGCGTAAAGTTCTTCTAGAGAGTTGGGGCATTTTCCGTTTTTATTACAATAAGATTCAGTTAATTGTCGTATAATCTTGACGTTTGATTCTTTAGTTCTATCAAGTTGTTTGTCTGGTGTTGCTTGCTGTTGTAGATAGCCACCTAAGACGAGCGAACCAAAGAAAGCTACTCCAATTAAGATTTTTATTATTCTCGCTTGTTTAGATTTAGCAATAAGATGGCTTGCAGGAGGGAAAAGCATGATTCCAAGAGTTAATAGGAATATAGCAATAAAGGGTTCGGAAAACAGTTTTAGAACACCACCGCTTAGAGCTAGTATTCCAAAAATCCAACTAAAGATACTTAAGATTTTATTTTTCATATTATTAACTAAATTATATCAGATAGTAAAGGTTAATGAAGCAATCGAGTTGATGAAAAGATCAAAGAAACGGCTTAGGATATAGTTACTATAAGAACTTTAAAAATTCTTCAATAGTTAACCCCGCATCATTTTCAATAATGGATTGTAAGAGCGGTTTTTTAATAGTTTTTGCGGAATGAACTGGTACGACCACCCTTTTTCTTGTTTGAGGGTTAATCAATACAAGATGAGAACCTCTTTGTCTGTCTTCAACGAATTCAGCTTTTTTAAGTGCTTTAATAACTTTTTTAGAGCTTAGTGCAGGAAGACTCTTCATGCATTTAGGGGGTATTGAATTTCAACTTTACCTTGAAAAACTCTTTTCTCTTGGGGAATTTCTTCACCATGGGATTCTAAGCTTTCTAAATACAGTTCAATTGCTTCCTGAATATTTTTTTCTGCCTCTTCAATAGTATCGCCCTGAGTATGACAACCCGGAAGGGAAGGTGCATAAGCAACATAGCCTCCTTCAGGTGCTTCTTCGTACATTACTGAGAACGATAAAGAGGTGTTTTTCATAAGCTGATTATACCACAAATCCTAACTAATATGGGATAATAGGGTGTATGATTCGAATTGGGATTATTGTACTTGGTCTTCTAGTATTTATTGGACTACTTTTCTGGAAATTTGGTCCAAGTTTTTCGGAAACAGCAAGCAATCCTTCAGGCCCTGTGGAACTGACTATTTGGAGTCTACGTGAGGATGAACCAATTTTTAGGGCTCTGGCGGAAGAATACAAAAAGAAAAACCCAAATTTTAGGTTAAAGTTTGTTCATCAAAGCACTCTAAATTACCGGACCAGAGTGCAAACCCAAATTGCGCATGGCCAGGGGCCGGATATTTTTATGGTCCACAACACTTGGGTCCCAATGTTTTTATCAACTAACTCCATCTCTACAATGCCATCTAAAGTGATGACAATTAATGAGTTTTCCAGTGAGTTTTATCCAGTTGCTAAAGACACTTTAACTGAGGGTAGTAAAATTTATGCTGTTCCAGCGGAATTTGATGGTTTAGCCATGTTTGTTAATGAGGATATTTTAAAAGCTGCCAATGTTGAAGTTCCGCAAAACTGGGGAGATTTTCAAAGAGCGGCCCAGGCAGTTACAGTTAAAGATAACAGTGGCAGGATCACAACAGCTGGCGCCTCTGTCGGCACTACAAACAATGTTGATTACTGGCCAGACATTTTAGGTTTACTCTTGTTGCAACAGCCAGGTGTAAATATTAATAAACCAGACAACGAGTTAGCTGCTCAGGTTATTAATTTTTACACTAGTTTCGCCAAAGACCGTGGTACAAGCGTATGGGATAAATCAATGGAAAATTCTACAAAAGCTTTCTTAGATGGAAAGCTAGCTTTTTATTTTGGTCCTTCAGATAGGGTTAGAGAATTTGCAAGTAACCCCAGTTTAAAATTTAAAACTTACCCTGTTCCCCAACTTCCGGGTGGTAATACCAGCTGGGGGTCTTTTTGGGGATGGAGTGTTGCCAGCAACTCCCCAAACCAGGAACTTGCCTGGGATTTTATTAAGTTTATCTCAAGTGCAGATTCTCAAAAACTAATTTTTAAACAAACTGCTGAAACGCGAACAGTTGGTGATCCTTTTTCCCGGGTAGATTTACGGCAAGATCTTTTGTCGGATGTTTGGCTTGGCAGTTACTTAGTGCAAGCTCCAAATGCAAAAAGCTGGTATCTATCTTCCCAAACTTTTGATCAGGGTATTAATGATGAGATGATTGCTGTATTCCAGAAAGCAGTGGACCGGGTGTTAGATGGCGGTGATCCTTTATCTGAAGTAAGAGGTGTCTCAAGTGAGATTCCTGTGATTTTAGAAAAATATACTAAACCTCCCCAAGCGGCGGTAAATTAACCAACTGCACTTCTGGCTCAAGTTTTACTCCGAAGCGATCCAATACTTTTTTGTGCCACTTGCTGGCCAAACTCCAAAAATCACTAGCTGTTCCTTCTCCTAAGTTTAAAAATAAATTAGCGTGAAAGTCAGCGATCTTGATACTACCGATTTGATCTCCTTTGCCCCCCAGCTCTTCTATAAATATGTAGGAAGGTGTTTTGCCATAAGTATCGTTTCGTGGGGGAAGCATTTTCAAAGCCTTTTCCGGTATTTCGTTGGTGAACAAATTCTTAAAAAAACTTCCCGGACATTTCGTTCCTGGCTTATATTTGGCAGTTCTTAAGCTTAAAGCTTCATCAGCTTCTTTAGCTAAAGTCTCAGGGTCTTCATTTGGTAACTTAAAAATTGCTTCTAAAATAATTAAGCCGTTTTTTTTGAATCCGCTACTTCGATATGTAAATTGACATTCATCTTGAGAGACTAAAACTTCTTCCTCTGCTTCTGGGTCAAAAGCCAAAATCTCCTGGATATGCTCACCAATCATCTGTCCATACGAACCGGCATTGCCATAAATTGCTCCGCCCACAGTTCCCGGAATTCCTGTCATTCTATTTAAGTTCCCAAATCCATGTTCAATAGTGAAGTCTACAAGCTCTTGAAGGGTTGTTCCGGCTTGAACTGTAACCAAGTTATTATGCACTTGGATGTTAGAATTAGCCACTTTAATCACTAATTTTTCCAGTCCTTCATCAGAAACAAGCAAATTACTCCCTCCGCCCATGATAAAAAAAGGCATCTCTTCGGTTTTAACGAAAGTTAGGATCTCTTTGAGCTCTTTAGTAGATTTTGCTTCAATAAAAACCCTGGCAGGCCCGCCGATCTCAACAGTAGTTAAGCTGCTAAAAGGGACATTTTCCTGGATTTTATTTCCAAATCTTTTCTTTAACTTTTGTATTGATTGCCCGTTCATGCTTGCTACATTATACTAGGATAGTTGAAAAATGGAAAAAGCGATTTTAAAAACTTTAATCTATTCTGACCAGTTTGATTATCCGCTAAAAGCTTGGGAGATCCACAGATGGTTGATCAAAGAAAAATGCCCGCTAGGTGGTTTAGAAGAAAATTTAAAAAAACTAATCAGTCAAAAGAAAATTGAAACAAAAAGCGGTTTTTACTTTTTGAAAGGCAGACAATCAATAGTTGCTGGCAGGAAACGAAAGGTGGGAACCTCAGAGCAGTTGGTTAAAAAAGCGGTCTTTGTATCGAAACTTTTTAAGCTGATTCCCTGGATTCAACTGGTGGGTGTATGCGGGGGGCTCGCTTTAAATAATGTTACCAAAAGAGACAATATTAATTTAATTATTATTACTTCCAAAAATAGGCTTTGGTTAACCAGGCTTTTATGTTTAAGCTTCTTAGAGATTTTAGGTTTGCGTAAAAAGGCAAATGATTTAAAAACAGCAACTGCTGGAAAGATAAGTTTGAATATGGTTTTATCTGCAGATCATATGCAGCTTCCAGAAAAGGACATCTTTACCGCTCATGAAACTTTGCAGACGAAAGTGATTTGGCAAAAAGGGAGGACGTATGAAAAATTTTTACAATCAAATCTTTGGGCTCTAGAGTTTTTTCCTAATTGGATTAGTAATGTTAAAAATGAACCAGTTGATAAGCTGATGCAAAAAGTAGTGAGTAAAGTGGATAACTTTTGGGGAGTTTTTGATAAATTGGAAGCCTATGCAAGGGATCTGCAAAAAAGAGTGAGTTTGAAATTATCAGATCTAAAGCCTGGCAGTGATTGTGCACTGTTTTTGTATTCCAATGAAAGGCGGGTACTGTTTTTAAAGTCCTATCAGTCTCGTCTCAAACGGGCCCGTTTATCAGACTAACCTTGTCCCAGGGCCTATTTAATGCTAAAATTCCTCAAGTGTCGTGACATAAATAGTACATATGTCATCCCGAGTCCGATGTTCATCGGACGAAGGGTCTAATTAAAAATTTAAAATTTTAAATTGAAAATTGAATAAATAATATTCCCCTGTAGTCCGCCAGCTGGCGGACGGGTTGCTGTAAAATAGAGATATGTATTTTGTTTATGCTCTTTATAACAGTAAGGAGGATAAAATTTACGTTGGTCAAACTAGAAACCTTGAAAAAAGGCTTTTTGAACATAATAGTAAGTTGGGTAATCACTATACAGCAAAACTAACTGGTAGTTGGATAGTAGTCTATAAAGAAGAAGTGGTATCGAGAAGGGTTGCAATAAATAGAGAAAAACAGTTGAAAAGTTACCAGGGTAGACAGTTCATTAAAAATTTAATAAAACAAATTCCCCTGTAGCTCAATGGTAGAGCGGAATCCTGTTAAGATTATGGTTGTAGGTTCGAATCCTACCGGGGGAGCCGATTAGTCGCTAATATACCCAATTTAGCCTTGTTTAGAACGTCTATAACTGGCTGATATTGTATATTAGCGATTTTTTTATCTTCAATTAGGATTTTGCTAAAAAAGAAACTCAAATAGGCACGTTGTGCATTTGTGTCTGCTTCCTTATAGGTTGTGGCGATGTTTTGGGTTAGTGCTAATACTTCATCGACTATTTTGATATCTATGGTTCGAATTTTGGCTATGTCAGATAGCTCTTTGTGAACATCTAACATATCAGCCTCAATTTTGGCATTTAAGACAGTAAAACGATCACGGGTAATGGTTCCGTCTAGCATCGCTTCCTCTAGTTTCTCCCGCTTTATTTCTAGGGCGTCTCTGCGGTTGTACGCTGCTTTTTTAGCAATCTTTACCCGATCATTGGCATTCTCATATACCTTGCGAACGTTGCATTTTACAGCATCGATGAATTCTTGGGTAAATTCTAGTTTTCCAACTTCATTCTCAACTTGTTTTTCAAGATCCTCAATTTCGATGTAGGTTGAATGGCATTTTCCGACTCTACCTACACCCGCACAATGATAATAACCGATTTTTCCACCTCTCTTTGCTAGCTTCTTTGCATTGTAGTGCCATTCTGCCGTGTAGCGTCTACCGCATAGGTTACAAAAGATAACCCCACGTAGTAAAAAATTATGCTTTCGCTTTCTCGTTCCGTTTTCCCCACGTCTTGAAAGGATATATTGAACGAGATCAAATGTTTTTTTATCAATTAGCGGTTCATGTTTACCCAAACCCTCATGGCCTCCCCATTTCATCCAACCCCAATAAAATGGACTTCTTAAAATGTTATGCATAAGGGAATAGGCTAATGGCCTACCTGTTTTACCTCTTACTCCGTTTTTATGGAGGTATTCCCGAATTGAGAAAACAGTGTGTTCTTGAGTTGCATACATTTTGAATGCTTGTGTAATAAATGGGGCAATGTCTGGATTTGGTACGATTATTCTTTTGTCGTATGAGCTACTAGGATTTTTATTTACAACGTTAAGGTATCCGAGTGGGGCAACAGATGGATAGTATCCCGCCTTAAATTTCTCTGCACCCGTTTGTTTTACCTTGTAACTGGTTAGTCTTGGAACGATACTGTGAACAACGGCAATCATCTCGTCCATAACGTCCCCCATAGGCCCCATGTCTGCACTAATGGCTCCTGTTAGGGGAATTATTGCAGTGCCATATTTCTTTAACGTTTGTTTGATGACTAAATATTCCAACGTGTTTCTGGACACACGGGAACTGTCTTGTACGATTAGGTAGTCAATGTCGCCTTTACCGCATCTTGCTAATACTGCTTGGATTGCTGGCCTTTTTTCTATTGATGTTCCCGTTATCCCGCCGTCCTCATATATTTCTTCTGCCAACTCGCCACCCAACTCTTCAACCTTTTCCAAAATCTTTGTCTTTTGTGTTTCCAAACTGAGTCCGTTATTTTTCTGATTCATCGTGGACACTCTGTCATATCCAAGGCATTTGGGGATAGGATTGCTACTATTAAATGTTTCAATCGTTTGTGTTTCCATAATTCTCATTTATTCTCTTAGGATTAATCATCAATTATGCAAATCAGGCTGTTTCCAGCTTAGGAAAAATATCCGATTTCTGTAAGCCTCCCTTGTCTTTTGCCAGTAGCATTTCAATCATCATCTCCACCCATTTCTCCGCTAGCTCATCAATGCTATTCTTAGGGAGGGAGGAGTTATTGTAGTTGCGTGTTTTGGTTGGCTTTAGAGTTGAGTTCTTCATAGTTCGTTGGCGACACGGATAATATCCCTAGTTACAAGAAACAAATGGCTTGCGAATGTATGTGGGGATGTGAATACTAACGGAAACCGACTCTTAATAGTCTTATGGGATTGCTTTAAAAAAGTCTCTGCAACTCTTACAAAATGGGATCGGATAAAAATGAAGAAAGGGAGATAGATTACTCCGTAACTAACATCATTCGTTAACTTCAATACTGAATCATTTGTGCCTTTTGATACTTTTAATGGTTCCTGTTGCTTAGTGGTACGAATACTCTTGGATTGTTTATTAACCTTACCTTTAGTGAATGAACGTATCTCAGCTTTGTTATTGTGTGGTTGTTGTTCAAATAGATCAGTATCAATTTGGTAGTAAATTCCAATTCCTTTATGGCCACGTTTCTCGAGATATGGTTCAAGTCGTTTTAGGGCACGTTGTAATGTCGATTTGCTGATGTTGGCATGGTTTCGAATTTCATCGGAACTCTTTGCTTCTGGGGTGATAAAACAAGCAATTTTGTGTGCCAGATCATCTTGTGTTATTTCCTTGGGAAATTTAACAACCCTTGGTGCAAAATCTTGCTTTAGACAATTGAAAAGACGAACATTGTGAGATAACAAATGGGTGTCCTGTATCAAACAATACTCAGGTTCAATCATTGGCGACGTTTCAAACCCAATAGATTCTTGAAACGCTTTAATTAGGGGTACTGCCTCATTCTTGGCTTCAACTAGATCTTTAGGGTTATATATTTGGACTTCGATCTTTGGCAATATCGTTTCCGATATCTTCATTTTCCTTTCGTTGAAGTTTTCGACAAAGCGGTACGTCTTGATGTTAAGAATGGATTTATCAATAAATAGGCTGGCTGCTAGTGTTATAAAGTTCTTGCCTTTTACTCGCTTGTCAAACCCGAATTCACTGTCTGTGGTAAAGAATCTTGCCTCCGCTTTTTTTATGTGGTTACTTACATCATCGAAATGCTTGTCGTTATACCTGGTACAAATCTCAACGTATTTAATTCTTGTTTCCTTAACGGATATATCTGGAATGTGAATTCGTAACAAGGACTTAAAGTTATTGAGTTGGTTTTCAAAATCACCCCGAGTAATGATGTGGAGTTTTAGTCTATTAAAATCAAAATCTCCCCATGGTTTGCCATTTCTAAGAACAACAACTGGAAAATATGCAGTCTTACCCCAGAATCGGTATTTGTTTTCGTTTCGGACAAATGAAAACTCACCCTTGCCTTTATGCAACCAATCAATAGGTGTCTTGTTATTTGTTGCAAATACAACTGTCGCTTTTACGTTGTGGTAGTAATAAAAATCTGTACTCATACTCATTTTCATTTAAAAAAGACAGCGGTTAGCTGCCTAGATACAACAAATGTTTCAGTTGTTTTATTGATGTCTGAAATTTAACTGGTTCAACCTTTGCATCCATTTGGGTAAAAATAGTTGCAAGTCGTACACACTTTTCAATGTTTGGGAAAAGGAATGTTCCACGATTAGTTGAATCTTTATTGATTCCGCTTAGCTCAATGCCCTCGGTTAGAAGAAATGCTGCCAGTCCGATGTCAGTCGTTTTGAAGAATTTGTCATTCTGCATTTCCATATGAACCCATTTTCGTTGAAATGCAGGGCAATCTGAATGAAACTTACAAACTCGTAAACTGCAGGTTAGATGGAGAGAAGTTTTCTATAGTAGGCCACGCCTTTTAATACTCGGTTTTCATCGGAGCCAGAATCGGAAGAGCTAACATCAGGATTGTCCATCCAATCTGTTGAAATTTGAACATAAGTCTTGCCAGTGAGGTGTTGCCAATACCATTCTCTATAGGCACGTATCTTGTTAACTTTATCTATTCGAGGTTTGTAGTACGCAAGACGTTTATCGGTTTTCAATAGATGTCTGGCAAACATTACCTGTTCCTTAATCTCCAAGTCCGTGGATGTGGGAGATACCGAGATTACGATCTGTGGCAATTGGAAACTACCTGTGGTGGATTGTAACGTGTCATTTTCGACGATATGGTATTGTGTTGGGTAGAATAAATCACCCTCAACAGCCCCACAGAATACCGCTTGTTTAATGTAATCGGAAAAGTATGGAGGCCGTCGAAAAAGATAACACAAAATTGATATATCCGTATCAATTAACTGGGATAAATCAATGCCATCTTCTTCTATGCCACCAAACCAAGTTTCATTTCTTCTCGCATATTCGATTATTTCTGATCCAATTTTTTCTCTATATGTAGATAAATCAAATTTCCCTTGTATTCCACTTCGTCCGATTTCATCCAATTTACTATCGTAGTCATCAAGTTTTACCAATTGATCGAATCCATATTTTTTCCTGATTTTGAGTAGCCATTCTAGGAAATCTGGTTTGTCGAATAGGATTGATAACTCCAAGAAATTCCTATCATTAGTGGTTTGAACATCAATTTTTAGTCGTGCCAAATTCTCATACTTCATTTTCATACTCCCTATATTCTACTAGAAATAACCCAACCCTATAAAGTTAAGCAAAACAGGCCAAAATCGAGTAAAATACATCTATAGAGAATTATGAAAATTAAACCTTTCAAGTTAGAACGATATTTTGCACAATACGAATTTTCTGTGAAGTATTTACTTTCCAGCTCTGATTGTGATGGTTTGGTTCAAAGTGAATTGCTGGAAATGGCAGATGATGAAACTCGGCAGATTTGGAACAATTTAACACTTGGATATACGGAATCGCTCGGACACCCATTATTAAGAGAAGAGATCGCAAAATTATATAGGGATGTTTCAACAGACGACTGTTTGGTTGTGGTTCCCGAAGAGGGGATATTTATCGCTTTAAACACGATATTAACAAGCGGAGATCATGTCATTTGTACATTTCCTGGCTATCAATCTTTATATGAAATTGCAGAGGGATTGGGTTGTGAAGTTACGCAATGGAGGCCAGAAGAAGATAATGGTTGGCGATTTAACCCAGATTTTCTAGAGAAGAGTATAAAACCAAACACCAAATTGATTGTTGTCAATTTCCCACACAACCCGACAGGATATTTACCCTCACAAGAGGATTTCCAACGAATCGTAGATGTAGCAAAAGCACATAACCTCTACATACTCTCCGATGAAATGTATAGATTTTTAGAATTTGAAACAACAGATAGATTGCCATCTGCCTGTGAGGTATATGATAAAGCGGTATCACTGTTTGGGATGTCTAAAACGTTCGGAATGGCGGGAGCAAGAATTGGGTGGGTGGTTTCGAGAGATAAAGAACTATATAAAGCCATGGCAACGCTTAAAGACTACACAACAATTTGTAGTAGCGCTCCTAGTGAAATTCTTTCAATTATCGCCCTAAGAGCTAGAGACAAGATTATCGAAAGACATTTGGCCAGAATCAAAAGGAATTTGACACTACTCGACAATTTCTTTGAAGAATTTAAAGACAAATTTGAATGGGTTAGGCCAAAGGCAGGAACTATTGGGTTTCCGAAAATAAAAGGAGATGCCAACTCGCTGGAATTTTGCCAGGATGTAGTAAAAAAAGCCAATATCATGCTTCTTCCGTCAACAGTCTATGACTATGACGATAAACATTTTAGACTTGGATTTGGACGGGAGAATATGCCAGAAGCTTTAGAGAAATTTAGAGAGTATCTAAGCAAGGAGAAAAAATGAAAAACGCAATCATTTTACAAGGTGCGGGAGAAACACAGGAATCGTTTTGGCTTCCATATGTTAAGGATAACTTGGAAAAACTAGGTTATGATGTGTGGCTTCCACAACTTCCAGATAATGACAATCCAAATATAAATAAAACTTTACCTTTTGTACTGAAAAATGGAAAGTTCACGGAAGATACAGTTATTATTGCTCACTCGGCTGGTTGCCCACTTGCATTAGCTGTGCTTCAGAAAATCAATATAAAAATAAAGAAAGTAATATTAGTGGCTGGTTATTGGAGAGAACTACCTCCTCCAGGAGCAAATAAGGCACTACTGAAAGAATTCAATTGGAAAATAATTAGAGAGAACGCAGAGAACTTTATTTTCATTCATTCGGACAACGATCCATGGGGGTGTGATGATAAACAAGGAAGAGAGATGTTTGATAAATTAGGTGGAACACTAATCGTAAAACATGGAGAGGGGCACATGGGATCTGATAGCTTTAACCAGCCCTACAAAGAATTTCCTTTACTGGTTACCTTGGTTGAAAATAAACTTTGGGGGAAATAGTCAGGCATTCAATTACATTATGGAATTACCAAAGATTATTAAGGATGTTGGTTTCGAGTTCAGTTGGGATGAACCTAAAGTTTGGGCTTTAGATATTCCTGTTGAAGAAATTCCAATAAAAGAATTAACTTGGCATTTCTCTGTTCCATTTTGGTTTAAAAGTGGTGGTAAATACGATTTAACTCCACAAGAGGTTATTGATAATCCTCAACAGTTTGCAGAGGAGTACCAGCGAATTAAACTATCCGACACTTCTCACCCCCTCGATATCATGCTTTGGAAAGGTAAATGGTTATTGCTTGATGGGTTACATCGTCTGGTTAAACTCTATTTAGAAGAAAAAGCCACTGTTGCCGTAAGGAAAATTCCTCACAAAGATATTCCTAAAATTCTAACAAAACCATTGGCAGATGGATCTTCATGGATTACACCAAAGGCCGAAATTAAAGAATCACCTATCGGCGGGAAAGGCATGTTTGCAGTGGGAGATATTGCACTAGGGGAAGTTGTTACAGTCTGGCAAGGTACATATACAGATCAAAAGGGTGCGGAAAAGGCAAAACAAGAGGGGAAGTTAGTTATGCAGTGGGACGATAACCTATTTAGTGTAGAAGATCGTGGAGACGATGATGGGTATTTTATTAATCATTCATGCGATTCAAACCTTTGGATGGAGGATGCATATACTCTCATTGCCAGAAAATACATTAAGTCAGGTGAAGAAATCACTGCAGATTACGCACTTTGGGAAGCAGATGAAAACTATATTTCTAAATGGGAATGCAGCTGTGGATCTATTGACTGTAGAAAGAAAATAACTGGAAAGGATTGGCGAATAAATAAAATCCAGGAGAAATACAAAGATCATTTTTCACCATTAATAAACAAGCGGATAAAAATGTTGTGAACCTCTTAATAAATCTATGGATAAACTTATTGAATGGATTTCGGGCAATTATGGATGGATTGTAAGTTTATTCATTCAAGGATTTATTGCCTATCACGTATTCTTCCTATCGCAGCGTCTTTCAAATAGAGAACGGCTAAAGCATAAAGAATCAATTAAAAAGAAAGCAGATGAATTACTATCGGAGATTCGGAGAAAGAAACTAAATAGCGAGGTGTATTTAGTAAATATCAACCGATATTTTAAAGACTATCCATCAAATAAAGAAAAACGATTCGAGGGATATTCCCATATTAAAGCAGAAATAAAAACTACTCGGTTTGACGGAATTGAGTTTTTCGCTGAGATGCCTAGAGAGGTATACAGAAAACCAGATGGAAGATTATCATTTAAGGGAAATAAAAAAGAGCATGTGTTTAATGCATTTCCTGTGGGTGTGGTGCCGTATGAATGGATAGAACACGTAGACACTGCGGGTGATGAGTATGCCTATGTGCCATTATTCTATTGCCATTTTAAGGGGAGAACGAACTGGAGGTTTTGGAAACAATTTCTATTCTTTGGCTATCCCTATAAACAAATGCTTTATTATCGGCTAAGTGACGTTTATAACGAGCGAAACGATCCGATGGAGATGAAATACGCCTATATTGATGAATCAATATCTAAATCCTAACTAGTTACAATGGCCACCGCTGGCCGTACCTTGTCCATTTCTTCCCGTAGCTGGCTAATGAACCTAAAATCCTCAAATACCTTGAAAATACGCACAAATTGACTGGTTATATTAACGTTACGATCCTCGAGCAAGTTCTTTCTTAATATAACCTTTTGCTGGTCGATTAACTCTTGGATAAGCGGAGAATAAGCCGTATTAACAATCTTTTTGTTATCTACCTCTATCTTTGTGAAGAAGAAATGTAAGTATTTTCTTTTGAGAAATTGAGGCGCTTCTCTATATGCTTTTGGGATATTTCTTGTAAGTGCAAGAACTTCTTCAAGTAAGTCAAAGTCAAATTGACGACTACCTTCTAATTTGGACACATCAACATCTATATTGTTGATGTCAGCTTGTATTTCGTCATGAAGTCTCCTGAAAGTAGCCCTGTCAATGTAATCATCCATAAGTCTGCCCTCAAGTTTCTTCCTTTTCGCTATCAACGCCTCACGACGATTCAGATATGCCCTTCTTATTTTCGCATTTTCCTTATCTTGATTCTTGAGATATCTTCTTACTTTCAAGGTCAATGCGTCAGTGAACGCTTTTGAGAATTTGATGTTCTTGAGACACTCTGCAACCTTCTTTTCCAACTCTTCTGACTCTACGTAAGGCGACTTACATGGGCTTTTTTTAGCACAATGGTAACAAGCTATCTTTCCGCCCTTTTTAGCTAGTTTTTTCTCGTTATAATGCCATTCTGCCGTATATCTTCGTCCACACCTAGCACAAAAGATAAATCCTCTCAAAAGAAAGTCGTGCTTTCTTTCTCTTATGACAAAATTTCTATGTTTGGCTGCAACTTGCTGACAAATGGTAAATAATTCTTCGGATATAATCGGGTCGTGGTTTCCCTTCTTTTCTTGTCCATTCCAGCGCATCCAACCATAATAGAAGGGATTGGTAAGTATTTGGTGAATTGTGGAATGGGCGATGGGTTTGCCATTCCTGGTACGGATTCCCTTTTTGTGCAAAATTTTAGTTAATTTCAGCAAATTCCATCTGCCAGTGGCATATTTACGGAAGGCAAACTCAATAAGTGGAGCAGTAATGGGGTCTTTTATTACAATGCCCTTATCTTTTTTACTTTGTTTGAAATTTTGATACCCGAGTGGCGCCCAACCTGGCCATCCGCCAGTTCTAAATTTTTCTGCTAAACCATCCCTTGTTCTTTGACCAATAACATCAGATTCCCATTCTGCAACTGAAGCAAATATATTTCCGATTAGTCCTTCTGTAACATCGCCACCCTCGTTGACTGAAAGCAATCGTATTCCTCTTTTTTTGAAATCCTTTCGAATGTTATTGAAATCACCGACATTCCTAGCAAAACGGTCAATCTTATATGTAACTACCGCGTTTACCGGATGTTCTTCGAGTGCTTTAAGCATTGATTGGAATTCTGGTCTATCTGTGGTTCTGCCACTTTTTCCATCTTCGACGAAAACACCCATTATTAAATAATTGTTTGTCTTTGCATATTCTGTACATGCACGACTCTGGTTGTCATTTGAGTATTCCTGTGAGTCTGTGGATACCCGGCAGTAGATGTAGCAAGTTAATTGTTTACTTTCCATATTTAGCCATCCTTTCTTTTCGTTTAATAATGCCCAATTTAGTTCTCCGGGAATGCTCTTCCGATTCCCATTGAGCCACGCTCATAAAAATGGATTCGAATAGTGGATTGTTAGCAAGTTCGGGTTGAAGGCAGGGAACTATCTTTGTATTTGTTTGAGCCAACTGTTCCTTTAGCTTGAAATAATCGGCGATATTTCGAGCGAATCTGTCGATATGTGTAACCAACAAATAATCTACTTGCTGCTGCTTGTACTGATTAAGTAGTTTTGTAAGACCAGTGCGTTTAGTGGAGTGACCGCTGGTTCCATAATCCTCGTAAGTGCCAATAACTTCATAGCCAAAATTTTTAGCAGTCTGCATGCATAATTCACGTTGACCGAGGATTGAACCATCCTTACCATCAACTACTGTACATGCAGTCCGAGAGTATATAACACAAGTTTTATTGTGAGCAGTTTTCATATTCATATATCCTATAGAATTATTATAAGTATTTTTCATAGTTGAAATAAACTATCTATAGTAACTAAGTAACTGTAAGTTACTGTTACTTTAGAGTTACCAGTTACAATATTTGTTACTAAAACATTAAAGAAACCTTCACTGTATAGGTAAGTAAACATATAAGTCGAGTGATTTAATGGAACTGCTTTTATAAGTTTATTCATTGTTTTTATTAGTAACTTTTAAGAAAGCGTCATAAATTTTTCTTTCGACAATATCCCATAACTTCTTATCTTCGAACCAAAATACCTCCATAAATTTCCCATCTGCTTTTCGGACCGAGGTCGGCTGTATCCATACAAAATCACCCAACTTTTTATGTTCGAATTTGGACTCTTTCAACATAAACCCTTTTACTGAAAATACGCCGGGTACTGTTACTTTTATTGTCGCCTTCGGTGGGTCAGAAGATTCCGAGTTTACCTCAAATTGTATATTGTCGACGATGTATTGCTGTATGTCTTTTAGGGTGATATTCATGTTAATTTCCTCCTTTTTTCAAGTTGTTGACCTGTCGGCTCCTTTCTCGGCAAAAATGAAACTTTTTAAGGTTCTTATGGCCTCTACAAATGAGAGAGCGTCAACCTGTACCTTTTTTAGCCAATAATCGGAAACCAGTTTGTTACAGGTAGCTGACGAATCGTCGAAAATAAACCAATATGTTCCACCTGATTCATTAACACCTAGGAATTCTTTTCCCTTGCTATAAAGCATGGATGAGATATAGAGGTCTTTTGAGATAAATTTATTCATATCTTTTTAATCTTTTTTATTTTCATTGGTTTGTTCATTTTGTATTCGATGGTTGCTTTCAAAAGCTGAAACCATTCTTCGAGTGCCAATTCGAACAAACCTTGCTGTTTCTTCTGATTTATGACTTCTTGCTGCATTTGAAACCAGCAAGTAGAAACGCCAAATTAGAGTCAAGTAGCAAAATAAGGAGGAACTTGAGGCTAAATACCGAAGTAATCGATTGCGTGATGGCGGAAAGTTTGGCGTAACGCCGGTTTAGGAAGGTTGTTTTATTTCGAAAGAATACCCAGTAGTTCTATTGTGTTCACCCAAAACGACCACTGAAGATAGATTTCTTACGCTTATCTTCTTCCTTAAATAAGAGATCGTATCATTTACGGTATCTTTGTTTTCACCATAGAATCCCTTTTTATTCAATGCCTCTATCAAATGGGTTCTTAAAACAACAACTTGTCCACTTTTGGCATTGGTATCCCAGTAGTCTATTATCGCCCTGAAAGTTTCTAATGTTTTGTTTTTGTTCCTTGTAGTTTCAAAGACCAGCGAACCTATTGTGTTGCCTGCAAGGCGAATGTAGAAGGCATTGCCCTCGAACCAATATTTGTACTCAGGTTGTTTTTTGGGTCTGTCTTTAATAATTCCTGTAAGTCATCCTTGAAATTAGCTTCAAGAATAGATTTATATTGCTTATAACTTTTCAGGAGCGCGTAGGTATTAAGAATTAAAATGACGATTTCTTTGTCATAACTATTCTTTATGGGAAACCGAATTTTGCCGTATTTGACAAACAAACTGTCCAACCAACCATAAAAATTAAGCATTTGCTTTTTTACTCCTCCCTCGTTCCATTCGATGTCAATATCTTCGTAAGCCGCGTATAACGATTCAAATGGTCTTTCAAACTTAGACTCGGCAAGTTTGTCCAGTGCATCGCAAAGTCGGAGATATGTTGTGTTTAACTGGTCATTAATCACAATAGAATATCCACCAGCTACAGAGTCCAGAAGACCAATTAAAAGTTGGGATAATAAACGCGCCAGATAGACATCTTTGTCGGACAACTCATCAATTTTCATCTTCATACATATTCATTTAGCTGAGAAAAATACTTAGGTGTTCTGTTTAAGCGCCCTCAGTTCATGTATCCTTTCCAACACTGCCATCCGTCCTTCCTCGTTCATTTGCAGCAATGCTTTCCCATATCTCGTTTTCATTATTGGCATTTGCATAAGTACCGCCCTGGAGGTGATATTGTTATTTATAACTGGTCCTTGGTCGTTGAGGTTTAGTGCCTCTCGTTCTTCTCTAAGTCCGATTTCGGCTAATCTGGTGGCTTGTGACTCGGTAACATCCTCTACTTTGCGTGATTCCATTGCCTTCAACGCTCTGGTCTGTAAATATCGGGCGACTTTTGCCTGTCTGGCTCTTACCTCAATCTCGTTATCGCTTGTCATCTTGACCATCTTGTCTTGTGTTTGCTGGTCTAGTAACTTTCTATATTCATCTCTTTCCGCCCGCCACCCAGTGGTAATCCGGCTTACATTTCCATTTATCTTTATTCCGGCATTGTCCAAGAAGGCATTGACCGATTCTATCTCACCATATTTGTAATCTTGTTTTAATTTATTCCAATCAACTTTGGAGTCTCCATATACCTGTATTATACCTAATTTATGCCCTATATGGAGCGTGAGAAGATAGTACACAAATCAGAACATCGCTGCTTTATAAGCAGACTCATATCGAGTAAAATATAGTTATTATGGATATGAAAATGGGCAATAAAGTGGCTATCGTTACTGGCGGTGCAATGGGATATAAAACGGGCGGCACTTCGATTGGTGGTGCAATTTCAATACGACTAGCAAACGATGGGTATAAGGTTGTTGTGGTTGACCTTGGTGAGATGGGTGAACGAACAGTGGAATTGATTAAAAAAGACGGAGGCGAAGCACTCTTCGTAAAAGCGGATGTAACTGCTACAGATGATGTAAAAAGGATTATTGATACTGCCAAGTCGAAGTATGGTGGATTAAGTTGTTTGGTCAACTGTGTTGCCTATTACAGTTCTGGAATGTCAAAAAATGTCGCTGATATTTCCGAAGAAGAATGGAATAAGACATTAGAGGTGAATTTAAATGGGTATTTCAAAATGGCAAAGTATTCGATTCCTCTTATGCTTGAATCTGGCGGAGGCACAATAGTAAATATTTCCTCCATTGCTGCTTTTAATGCTTTACCTAATTTTAGTGTTTACTCGGTAACTAAAGCTGCTATTCTCGCTCTTACTAGAACTATTGCTGTTGATTTTGCGCCTAAGATTAGGGCGAACGCGGTGTGTCCTGGTTTTGTCAAAATAGCTAATTCCGAAAACAACAGAACTCCAGAAGAACTTGAAAAATGGTACAAAGATATTGCAAAGCAGTACCCAATGAGAAGGGTGTGCGAGGTAGATGAGATTGCTAATGTAGTATCGTTTTTAACTAGTGACGAATCCTCTTATATCAATGGGCAATCAATCATTGTAGATGGTGGGAAAATAGTTGCTGACAGCCACGAATTTTAATATGAATCTTAAACCATTTAAGCTAGAAAGGTACTTCGCCAAGTATGAATTCTCGGTAAAATATCTGCTTTCGAGTTCCGATTGCGATGGATTAGTTCAAAAAGAATTGGTCGAATTGGCAGATAGTGAAACGAGGACTCTATGGGAAGATTTGAAGCTAGGTTATACCGAGTCACTTGGACACCCACTTTTGAGAAGTGAAGTTGCAAACTTATATAAAGGTATAACCTCAGATAATGTTTTGATAGTAGCTCCAGAAGAAGGCATGTTTATTGCACTTAATACCATTCTTGAAAAAGGCGACCATGTAATTTGTACATTTCCTGGTTATCAATCCTTATATGAAATTGCAGAGGGACTAGGTTGTGAAGTTACTAAGTGGCAGCCAGAAGAAGAAAACGGGTGGAGATTTAATCCAGAATTTTTAAGGCAAAATATTAAAGCGAATACAAAATTGATAATTGTAAATTTTCCCCATAATCCAACTGGCTATTTACCTTCTGTTAAAGATTATGAAGAGATCGTCAATATCGCAAAAGAGCATAATCTCTATCTTTTTTCTGACGAGATGTATCGGTTCCTTGAACTCAATCAAAGCGACCAATTACCATCGGCTTGTGAGACATACGATAAAGCTATATCTTTGTTTGGAATGTCAAAGACATTTGGTATGGCTGGGGTTCGCATTGGCTGGGTGGTCACAAAAGATAAGAATCTTTATGACCAAATGGCAGCATTTAAGGATTACACAACCATTTGTAGTAGTGCGCCAAGTGAGATTTTGTCAATTATTGCCTTACGAGCAAAAGAAAAAATAGTTGGAAATCACTTAAAGAGGATAGAACGGAATCTCAAACTTCTGGATGACTTTTCTACTAAGCATCAAAACTTATTTGAGTGGGTACAACCAAAGGCAGGAACAATAGGATTCCCCAAACTAAAAGGTTATATTGATTCTCTCGAATTCTGTCAAAAGGTTGTAAACGAAGCTGGAATTATGCTTTTACCTTCAACTGTTTACGATTATGATAATAAACATTTCCGCATTGGGTTTGGCCGAGAGAATATGCCGGAAGCGCTAAAAAAACTTGAAGATTACATTGGAAATAATACTTAGCGAGTAAGTTATATTGAATCTCTTAACTTCGTATACCCTTCGAAACCATTCTGAAACTCTGGGGGAAAATTGTTAGTGATAAAAATGTAATCGCCAACATTACCTTCTTTTGCCATTTTTCTGATTTTACGATGTCCTAATTCCAATAATGCATTTTTTATGTTCTTATCCTCTAGGAACCCCCATACCGAGAGGAATGTTCGACTTATACCAATTTTGGTAGTTCTTTGACCTTCTGGCAAGTTAATGATGAATTCTGTTTCCAGTCTGTCGCCGACAGTTGTTGGTCCGGAAATCAGCTTTAGTCCATCGTCCACTAAAAGTACGGGGGGATGAAAGGCGTCTGGTTTTAATTCAAAAAATGCTCCCGAAGGGACTTGCTCCTGCTTCAATTCTCTTCTTGCAAAATACGAATTATTCATTGCGTCTTTGTACTCAATTATGAAGTTTAGTTCGGGAACAAACTGATTAAATATTTTCTCATCAGATATTTTAAATTCAACCTCTTTCTCCCTACCTGGCTCGAGTTCAAAATGATTATTTTGAGTACGCCATTCATAGGCAAACCCCCTGATTCCCCAAGTTATGTCTACAGCTATCTCCTTACTAATATTTTTGATAGTGAAATAAGTAAAATGACCATTTGGCCCACCACTTGGTCGAGAAGCAGATAAGTAGAGAACTGGTGGGTTACTGGTGGTTGTTTTTAACTCCTTAAATTGCAAGGAAGTTTCCAATCCTCTCACTGTTGCCTCAATTTGTTTTCCATCTTTTGTGGTAATACTTACGACTTTGTTAATTAACCCAAATGGTTCCTGGTCTTTGGGGTCTATTCTTATTTCTCCGGTGACGGCATCAAATATTAGATGTGAATGTTCTTGACTTCCTTGTTCCGAGATAAAAAGGTGCATATCTTTACCCTCGAGAACTTGCCTCACATATAATTTTTCGTCTTTAAGTTCTTTTGTTATTTTATCCCGCTTATCCTTCTGGCCAGGTTCATCCTCTATGATATAAATGTCCATTTCCTCAATCTTTTGACCGATGAATTGAATCATATCTACCACCCTATTATTGATAGTTCCAGTACTGGAACTGTGCCTGCCCGTTTTCTGAAATTCCAGCAGCAGTTTTCTTAAATCTTTCCCATCATTAGAAGAGAAATTGGTAAATATCGCAATTAGGCGGTTTATTTTGGGAATTTCCGTCAGGTCATTGGGGTCACCTATCAGCTTTTCAATATTGAGTGCTTTCAGTAGTTGACGCGCTTCCGCCACATATCCCGGTTTATCTTGTGCTTTCATAAAATGTTTATTTGTCCTATTTTACCACTTTTCTTACTCCCTTAACCTATAACCTTCGGCTTTATAAAGACCTCCAAATCGAGTAAAATAAGATGAATATGGAAGATGATAAGAAATTTTTGTTATTGGCAATAGAACAGGCTAAAAAGTCGGTTAAAGAAGGTGGATTTCCAGCAGGGGCATTGCTAGTAAAGAATAGCGAAATTATCTCTGAAGGTATAAGTATTGGAAATAAACTCCATGACCCCACTAGTCATGCGGAAACAGTTTCTATTAGAAATGCTTGCCAGAAACTGGAAACTTCCGACCTAAAAGGGGCTACTTTATATGGCTCACTTCAACCGTGTACGATGTGTTTCTCTGTAGCTAATTGGGCCGGGATATCTCGTGTAGTATATGCTGCAAGAAAAACAGAAGATATGGTTATAAAGGGCTACTACGAGGGAAAAACAAACATAAATGTCGTTAATGATGATAACAAGAGGAAGATAGAAATATTGTTTATGCCTGATTATGAACAGGAATCGCTGCTGGTTGTTAAAGATTGGGAGGTGGCAAACGGAATATGAATTACAAAGGGGTAATAATTGAGGAAAGTTTAGGAAATAAAGATGTTTTGAAGCTGATAAAGGTACTGTCAACAAAGGTGGAAAAAGTAACCAAATCACATCAGACCCTTTGGTTGAGCCAGTGGACACTCCATACAGTAGAAATTCCAGAAGAAAAAGCGGAATTAGTTGCTAACCAACTCAGCAAAGATTTAGAAACAGAACACGAGTGGTATGCCGATTTTAAAAATAGCGCTTCCCATTACATTATATTTAGAAATAAAGTATTTAAGGTTAATCGTAATAAATCTGAGGAGTATGAGGTAGTAAAGAAATACGGAATAAGTTTAGGTATACCAGACCACCAGCTTGATTTTTCACCCGATGTTCAGGTATGAAATTACATAAAATATCTTCTGTAGAAGTCGTTCCAATTACTCCTTTTGATTTTGATTCTACATTTCACAAACCCGACCATTTTACTTCTGGTGATAATTATTGGGAACCAGGCGTTAGGTGGCAAACATGGGCATGGCAAGAGCAGTGCTATGGCCTCAAATTTCAGAATAAAGGTACCGTCAGTAACCCTAAACTTCAAATAGATATTTATGCTAATAAGAAAACTGATGACAAGACACTGGATTCATTGGTGGACGAAATTAAATATAGATACAACTTAGAACTCGATTTAAGCGGTTTTTATAAAACACTAGGTAATGATGAGATTCTTGGTCCGATATTTAAGCGGTGGAGAGGAATGAGGCCGGGGCATCCAAGTTCTTTGTATGAATATCTGATAATCGGGATTGTGCTTCAAAATGCCACCGTGAGGCGTTCTATTCAGATGTTTAAGGCACTTTTGGAGCACTATGGCACTCTACTTGAATACGATGGAAAAAGTTTGTGGTGCTTTTGGGAACCGGGAGTATTGCAAAAGGTAAGTGAGGAAGAACTAAGGGCACTAAAAGTAGGTTATCGGGCAAAATCGATTAAAAAGATAGATAATTATTTTGTCCAAGACACTGTTGACGAGTTGAAACTTAGGGGTAAAGACAGAGATACTCAGATGGCAGAGTTATTAAAGCTATATGGAGTCGGTCCTGCTACTGTCTGGTATCTATTGTTTGATGTTTTTCATCATTGGGACTTCTTCAATCATGTTTCTCCTTGGGAACAAAAGATATATACAAAATTGTTCTTTGATAAAGACCCAGAACATCCAGTCGAAGTCACAAAAATACTAAAACATTTCGAAAAGTTCGGAGATTATAAACAATTAGCAGTGCATTATATCTGGGAGGATTTATGGTGGAAAAGAAAAAATGAAGTCATACCATGGCTAGAGAAACTTATAAGGGTGTAAAATCAACTTAATGAAAATGAAGATGAACTCAATACAACAAAGGTTAACTTCGGTTGGAAATATTGACAAGCAAAAAGTGGCTCGAGTGCTGGCGGAGGAAGGACAACACGAGAACAGTAAAATGCACAATGAAATAACAGCACTTATTGAAAAGAACCCTGATTACAACCCTTTTGTCTTGGCAGTTATCCAATCTTTACTGTGGGCGCACTATGCAAAAAACGATGATAAATTTATTACTCTGGTTTTAGATTATTTCAATTATCAAAAAGACGAATTACTCGATAATCTAAATAAATTTACACTACTTTATGACGAAGACAGTCTAAGAAAGACGCTTAAAAGTTGGAAAATACTACTGGATAAATTATTACCTCAATTAAAAGATAACTACTCTCCAGAAGGACTTATATCCCTTCAACAAAAGTTAATAAATGAAGCTGTAAATCTCTCGTACTCGAAACAAATTTCTAACTTAGGTGCATGGTTTTGTTGCGCCCCTTTTATGGCATTGGCAGTATGGAAAAAGGAGTATTGGGACGATGAACAGTTGGACAGCTTAACCCTTCCACTTGGTATACAAGTAACGAGGGCTATTGATTGGCTTAATAGAAATGGTAGTGATTTTGCCTACACCATAAAAACAGTGGATGAGGTTAATTTGGCTGACGGCTTGGCATCAACAATAGAAGCAATGGGAGCGCAAAAGGAACTGGCGCAGTTGGCAAAGACAAGAGCATTGCACATAAACACCGGCTTATGGTTATTGGGAAATAAAAAAGAAATTTCATGACATGGAAGACAAGCAAAAGAGATATAAGCGATTATCAGAAGGAAGTCCGGTTGAGATAATAGAAACATTATTGAACTCAATGGACAACTTCTTTAATAGAGAAATTGACAGTGCGGCAGGTAGCGAATTGTGGTACTTAGTGCTTCTTGGCGACCACGCCGTTGCCTTAACTATATCTGAAGGTCTTTTTGGCGAAGCCGGATTGTCTGGTTTTAAGATATTTCTTGAGAAATTTGTCGATAAGGATAAGAGCGGCTATAACTTCTCTGTTATTGCTCAAGACATACACAACTGGCGTAATGTTATCGCCCACCAATGGCTGTCAGCATCGGGTTATTCGTTTGGAATAGATATGGAAATGTCTGTCGGCTGGGAGAAAAGAGGCGAAATTACCTATTTCAATCCTCGTTTATATCACCAATCCTTTAAGGGTGCTTTTGGTGCTGGTGGAAAGATTTGGAAGTATGAACAGATATTAACTGACGAACAGATGCAAGGTGCTAAAGAAAGATTATTGAAAAAGTACATGGAACGATAAAAATATGGTAGATAAACCCTTGCAGCAACAAACAGATTATTTACTAGAAATCGTACTTAAAAACCCTTACATTTCGACCATTCTTAACGGAAATCCTTTTCCGAAATATGATAACTGGTATTTGGGTGCTGGGTGTATATGCCAAAGTGTTTGGAACCATCTTTCGGATAAGAAAATAACAGATGGTATAAAAGATTATGATTTGGTTTATTATAACGCTAAAGATATTAGCAAAGAGAGTGAGGAGAAAGAACAAGAACGAATAAGGAGTTTATTTTTATCTATACAAGCTGAAATAGAAGTTGTTAATGAGGCAAGAGTCCATCTGTGGTTTGAGCAAGATTTTGGAAAAAAGATTGACCAGCTTAAATCTTGCGAGGACGCAATCAATCGCTGGCCTACCACTGCAACTTCGGTTGGAGTAAATAAAATCAACGGTAAGTTAAATGTCTATGCTCCTTATGGTTTGAATGACCTGTTTGGAATGGTAGTAAGACCTAATAAACCATCCGTTATTAAATGGGTGTATGAGAAGAAGGTTGAAAAGTGGACTAAAAAGTGGCCCGACTTAAAAGTTATTCCTTGGAAGCAAATATGAGTAAAGAACATTCAGTAATTGTTATCCCCGGACTAGGAAATGATACTTCTAAGCTGGAATGGGCAATTCAACATTGGCGTAATCATGGATTGGAACCACTAGTGCATTCCGTTGATTGGCATAAGGATGAGTTTCAGTCAAAATTGGAACGGCTCGTAGACCTTGTTGACGAACTTTCTGATAAAGGCGATGTGGTTTCTTTGGTTGGAACAAGTGCTGGTGGAAGTGCGGTTTTGAACGCTTTCATTGAGCGAAAAGATGTGATTCATAGAGTAGTGAATGTTTGCGGAAGATTGAGAACTGGCGCACAGGCAGGATTTCGTTCTTTTGAAGCAAGAACTGCCTCAAGTCCGGCATTTGCTCAGGCAGTCAAATTGTTTGAAAGTCGAGAAGATACCCTGACTGAAAGGGATAGACAAAAAATAATGACGGTCAGAGCAATGTTTGGCGATGAACTGGTCCCAGGAGATACAACTATTTTGGAAGGAGCTTATAATACACAAGTTCCAACACCTGAACATATGCTTAGCATCGGTGCGGCACTGACAATTTTTTCTCAGCCAGTCATTCTATTTTTGAAAGGCGAACAGATTCGATGACTCCTGATGATACTTTTTTGCGCTTGCACATAAGCTAATTGTGCCTTCAGGTAATGTCTTTCTTCATCTGTTCAAACTCTTTCTTGTCAATTTCGCCTTTGGCATAACGCTCTTTGAGAATGTCCAACGGTGATCTTCCTTTGTCACCGCTTCTTCCTGAACCGCCAAGATAGCGGAAAAGAGCAACGACACCAAGAATAAGGAGTGCCCAAAAAATAAGCATTGGTATCCATCCCAAAAGACCAAAGCCACCCATCATAGGATTTCCACCTCCTCCCATCATCCACATCATCGGCATAAAACCAACTCCATTTGAAGGGACTTGAGCATTGGGTTCACAACCACTTAACCTTTTGCCCATGGCAATATGCGCCTGTTCTTCGCCTTCTTCACCCATCATATTGGTCATCATCTGGTTCATTAGAGCGTGTCTTTGGGTATCTCCGATAGATTGACCCATAAAATACTCTCCCAGAGCACCATATTGTTCATCGGTGAGATTTTTACACTCAATTTGTTTTGACTGCAGTTTCTCCCAAGTTTCTTTGCCCTCCAGTTCTTCGCGCGCGGTGTGGTCATCAGAGGTTACCGACGATGGTGAACTCGTCCAATTACCCATCATACCTTGAGCAAAGGTTGGAGATGGTGCAAGGAGTAGAACAAGTAAAAGAAAGGTAATTAGTAATGCTTTTTTCATAATTTGCTCACTTTCAAAAGGTAAGAACTTTATCACTTTCGGAAACGATGCGATACCAATCCTCAATACTGCCTTCAGGGCATTCTTTTGTGCTGCCCTGTTTTCTCAGCGTTAAACAAGTACCGCAGGCAATAATCTGTGCCTTATCTGATGACAAGAACTTTTCAACCTGCTCTTTAATATTGAATTGAGCAGAGCTTACTTGGCCATATTCCACACCATCACCTAGAAGAAAAATAGAAACAGTATCGCCTTTGGATAAAGCCAGGTTTGCAAGCCGAAAAGCATTCCAGTTATTTTCAGTATTATTAGTTGAAAGAATTATCCCAAGTTTCATAATGGTATTGTATCAAATCTATATGAATAATCCTGTAATTTTTTATCAAGACACCCTTGAGGAATGAGGTTTTATACTTTAGCGTAAGCTAGTTGAACTTTCGGAAGATTGCCAATTGTGCCTAAATCGGTGATTATCTGAACTAATCGCTTGATGGATTCCTCTATATTAAAACATGGACTCGGGAGCAAAGTCCTATAGTTTGATTTTCACGCTCAACTCTGCTATACTTTTCCCTATGGAATTACTTATCCCTCACGGATACTGGCTCTCTTTTTCTAGAGAAAACCCTCTTGGAACTCTTTCTCAGGCTCAAGTGGATGCAGCCGTTAATTTTTTAAGCGAAAATCAATCTGCACAGGCTTTCTGTCCTACAGGAAGAGTTCATTTTTTAATTCCTGACTTAGAAGGACGGGTCATGAGGTCGCGCACGATTGCTCCTTACCATGAAATTTCTCCTTCTATAGTTACAGCTGGGGAAAATCCCTCTGTAAACAGCACCGAGCGAGAGCTGGTTGAGGTATTTGATCTGCTGATTACTAATCCCATATTTGATACCGTTGTTTTATTAGTTAATCCAAGCCATAGAGAACGCACGCAACTTCTGTTTGAAGGATTAGCTGGATCAAGATCCCGTTTAGGTTTGGATCAGGTACCTTTTGCCTTACAGGTGACAACCGATTACTTGTCTAAAGCTCAAAGAACCTTTTTACTTAGTTCAGCAGAACAAACATTGTTTGATGCGAGAGAGAAAAAAGCTAAAGCTTTAATGAGAAGACCAATGCTTAGAAGAATAGCTGAGCAAATTCCAGATCCTATTAAAGGACTAATGGAAGATTATTTCATTAGCTGCCTCCCTTCATCGCGAAGTTAAAAAATCCTGTCCTAAATAAAAATAGGTTCAAAATCTTCTTCAGATTCTAGTATACTAAGTCCTAAGTGTTCCAACTCAGTGGAGCAAATGACTATGGGTTGATAATAAACTACGCTTTTAGTAATATTCCTCCATGTCTTCAAGATTAGAAGAACGAAGAGAATCTTATCGAAATTCTTTACACCGAATTTCTGATAATGTTGGGCGTAGTTTTTGGAAAGGGAGCGATGTAATAATAAGACGAGACATACTTATCCCTCCTTCGGTTGCTAACGCTCGTTACGGAGAATGGTTTAATGTCCCGATTGTAGTAACAAAGGAAAATTTACCTCCTCTCCAGGGTTTATACCGTTCAGATTTGTCACATTTTAAAGGTTCCGCTAAAAGTCGTCGTGCTCAAAGTGGTATAGATTTATGGGAAAATCCTGGTAACTATCTCGCTCACGAAATTGCCAGAGATTGTTACAACGGTAGGTATGCTCAGTGTCCAATTAATTTCCATGAAGGAGTAGGGCTGGAAATGCTTGGTTCAAGGCCCAGGGAATGGTGGTATGAGATCGGTTATCGTGAGCTAGAAGATATCTTCGAACAACCTTTTGAAACCCAAGTTCCTGTTGCCAATAGAAGCGCGCGGCCAATTAAACTGGAAGAGGGAATGGGACTATTTAGATTCTTTTGCCCTTTGGCCCCTCCGCTATACGGTCAACAATTAAGATCTTTAGTTGGTTCTGAAATCACTATTGAAGGGCAAGAGGGAGTTCATTGGAGTTTAGGGGATATTGAGGCAGTTATTTTAGTTGAACCAGAATCAGAACAATGGATGCCACCTTCTAAAGATCTGCTGGTAATTCCGGATGGAGTGCGAAATTACCGAGATCTAATTGATGTAAACTGTGAACCATTACCAGACGATCTACGCCAAGGGATGGAAGAGATTCTTTGTATAGGTCAAACTCCACGTTTTTGTTTAAGCGAAAGAGTAGAAGCAGTACTGTTGAAAGCAGCTTATCCAACTCTCAACGGCGATTTTGAATTAGAAGATTTAAATAGTCTTCATATTAATTCCTGGCTTATTGATGCTGGATCAGATCATGGTATTAGGACAGAAACAAGAATGCGTTATCCAAGAAAAAAACAATATGTTAGCTTCCTTTTTTACTTAAATTCTCCAAATTGCCAGTCCTAAGTGGCCAATTCAGTGGAGGAAGATATACTGAAGTTATTAAATAAAACTTAAGATTTTTTGCCCCTCTGGTTTTCTACTACGGACGGACGATCCTCATAAGCCTCATCTAATGATACTCTTTTTATTAGGAAACTCGAGCGAATAAAGTCTATTCCACGGGTAGCATATTCTACTTCCTCCCAACCAACTTGAAAGAAGGGAAAAGTGGTAAACATTTGTCGGTAATCCTGTTTGAATATTCGGACATTCGGATTATGAACCGACACTGAACTAAGAAACTTTTGGGGTCGAAAGTCCTTGATGAATACAAACGTAGCACCACATTGGTCAATCTGATTTAAAGTCGGAATTAGAAGGTGACGTGGTATCCATTGCAGAACCATATTTAGAATAACTAGATCAAACCTCCCATGGGCCTGGTGTGAGTAGCCGACTTTAAACTTTAAGTTCTCTTTTGGTTCAAACTCCTTGGCAATGTTGATTGACTTAGGACCCAAATCAAGCACACTTTTTATAGAAGCCATATCTACTACTCTCACAACTTGGTCTACAAAGCGTTCTTGATCTTCCATCGCAAATAAATTATCCCCAAGTTTATCCTGTGCTCTTTCTGTTCCCGATTTACAAATTCTTTTTAGTAGATAAAACTATAAAGAAATCAGACCGCAAAGGTCAAATTATTGGTGAACCAATAGACTAAGCCTACCCAAATGTTGTCCGATACAGGATGAGTTATATGAAGATTAGACTCTTACGGCAATCTAAACAGAAGGTATATGGTTACTATATCATTTAGGCACGAAAGGCGACCCCTTCCGAGGCTAAAAGTTTAGATTTCGTTTAACACTGCCATTTATAATTGACAAAGACTTTTGATTTTGATACCTTAATGCTAATAAAATAAGTATGAAAATAAAGATTCTTCCTGCTTTTTTGGTTTTATCTTTCGTACTTCTTGCCACCCCTGCTTTTGCTATTGGCAAACCCGATACTCTCCCTGGAAGGCCAAGCGATAGTGCTGCCGGTCAACCATCTGGTTTACCTGCTGAAGCTCAGAACCTCTTAACTGAGGCTAAGTTAAAGGCTTGCCAAGCCCGAGAGGGTGCTATCACCAAAAGAATGACTCACTTAATAGAGTTGGTAACGACAATGGAAGGCAAGTTTGATGCCATTGTTCAGAGGGTAGAAGAATATTACACCTCAAAAGTAGTCCCAAGCGGTAAAACAGTAACAAATCATGATACGTTAGTAGCCGACATTCAAACCAAAAAGACTGCAGTTGCGACTGCTTTGACTACTGCTCAAGCTAACTCTACTAACTTTAGTTGCACTGGGAATGACCCTAAAGGACTGCTAACACAATTCAGGACAGACATGCAGACGGTTAAAAAGGCTCTACAAGACTATAGAACATCTATTAAGGACTTAATTGTGGCAGTACGCTCAGTAACTGGGGAAACTGAAAGGACTAACCCAAGCGTATCGCCAAAACCGACTGAATAATATGAATAAAAATCAAAAAGGATTTTCGCTAATATTTATAATCGTGTTTATTGCCGTTGTAGTTGTGGCTGGCTATTTCTTGCTTGCCCCAAAAAAAGGTAAATACACAGCTACTCCATCCGGTAATAGGAGCTCCTCTACCATACAAAGCAGTAGTGACCTAGATACAGCAGCTAATGACTTGGATAATACTGATACCAGTCAAGTGGACACTGAGTTAAATCAACTCAGTTCTGACACTTCGGCTTTCTAACCTATGATTATTAATAAATTTAGGTACATATTTGTAACTTTGCTCCTACTTGTAGGGGGTGTCTTTTTATCTCAAGCAGGTTTTAAGGTGAATGCTCAAGAAAAGCTTGATGTTATCCCCAATAACTTTATTGTGGTACTCAAAGACAATGTTGGCAACCCTCAGGATGTTGCCAATGAGATGGCTCGAACTCATGGTCTTTCTGTTGAGCATGTTTATACCACAGCTCTGAAAGGTTTTTCGGCGACAATTCCTCAAGCCAGACTTGATAAAGTGAAAGGTGACGGACGAGTTCAGTTTGTCTCAGGGGATAGAATAGTTGAGGCATTTACACAAACTACTCCAACTGGAATCAGTCGGGTAAATGCATCGGCAAATACCAATAAAGGGACGGGTGTAGGAGTCGCTGTTATCGACACTGGTATCGATTTAACACATCCTGATCTACAAGCCAATATTGTAGCAAATAAAAGCTGTATTCGAGGGAAAAAGACAGGTAATGACGATAATGGTCATGGCAGTCATGTCGCAGGTACGATTGCTGCACTCAATAACAGTTCTGGCGTTGTAGGTGTTGCTCCTGGAGCAAAGTTGGTTGCCGTCAAAGTGCTTAATTCGCAGGGTTCAGGTACTTGGTCATCGGTAATCTGTGGTATTGATTGGGTAACTGCCAATGCAACTAAATTTAACATAAAGGTGGCTAATATGAGTCTTGGGGGTGGTGGCTCAAGTGACAATAATTGTGGAGATACAAACAATGACGCATTACATAAAGCAATTTGTAAATCAACAAATGCAGGTGTCACTTACACAGTAGCAGCTGGTAATAGCAGTGCTGACGCCAGCACCTTTGTACCTGCTGCCTACGACGATACCGTGATTACAGTGTCGGCACTTGCAGATTCTGATGGACAATCAGGAGGACTCGGATCAGCAACAAGTTATGGAGCAGATGATACATTTGCCAGCTTTAGCAACTATGGTAGTGTTGTTGATCTTGGTGCGCCTGGAGTTTCTATTTATTCAACCTGGAAAAGTGGCGGATATAATACAATAAACGGGACAAGTATGGCTAGCCCACATGTGGCAGGATCAGCCGCCTTGTATATTAAATCCCATCCTGGTTCCACCTGGTCGCAAGTACGGGATGGGTTGGTAACAGCTGCAGAATCTCTCAATGCAGGTCACAGTGATCCTTCTGGACTTCACGTAGAGCCTGTTGTGCAAGCAAACAGCCTCTAAGTATCTTTCCCAAAGCTGTTCTTACTCTCTCATATCATATAATCCCTAGGTTACAGCTCAATCAACCCTTCATGATATACTTCTCCGATGTCCAATGTACTTGAAGCGTTCAAATCGGCTCGCCAAAGAATTAATCCAGAAGGATTGCTAGTTAGTGGTGCTTGTTCATATGTTTCACCTGCTGTAATGATTCCATTAGAAGCAGGACTCACCTATGCTGTACATGAATTAGCAAAAGACACTGATCCTAATTTGTTAAAAATAGGTGTTATAGGTGCACTAGCGGTAGCTAATGCTGTAAGTGTAATTACAGAATCAAAAGCACTGCAGCGTCGTGAGTATAGTGCGAGTCCTGTCGCGAGTGCACTGAATATTTTAACAGAAAGACCATTAATTTCTTCTATCACTGGACATCTTGTTAACTATGCAGGATTGTCAGTTGTAAATCCAATAAACTTAGCAGCAATAGCCACAGAGAATAATAAATTACTAGTTGAAAGTGCTGCTTCAACATCCTTTGCTCTTACACTTTGGTTTACTTCCATGAACACCTTGATTACTCGAGGTAAAATCCAGCCAGTAGTTGATAAGATGAAAACAACAAGACAACTAATTATGAAAATGTTTAATAATAGATCAATAAAACCTGAATAATTAGCTTCCCACCTGCCCGCCATTGCTGCCTTGCCCGACAGTGCCAGTCGTGGCAGGCTACTATTTAGAATTAGGGTTTGAGGTAACCGGATCAGGTCTTTTGTAACTAACTCTACCCCCGAAAAATCTGTATAGTCCGGTATTTAAATCTCGCCCTACTTCATCTAAATTTGCCAAGTGTTGGTAGATTCGTCTGTGATACCGCATCTCTTCTGCTATCTGACCTATCCCTTGAGCCAGCTTTTGTAGAGTTACCGGCAATAATAAAAAAGCAATGAACCACTCTCTATAAGTTGGAGATTGGTTGGTTAGTTCTTCGAAGCTTGTCTGTTTTTCTCTATCTTTCATGTCTCGTATTCTAACACATACATGACAGACCTATGTTAAAGTTTACCCAAATGTTGTCCGATACAGGATGAGTTATATGAAGATTAGACTCTTACGGCAATCTAAACAGTTGGCGAGCAAGTCTGTACTTAATGTAATTTTATTAGCCTCAATTAGCTTCTGAAAAATTTGAGCTACAAGCCTAAAGTCAGAGAAAGCCTTTCTCGAGCCCTTGGTACTGGGACAAGATGATTTCCGACAAGATCATCAGAAAACCCCCAGGTGCTTGGGGGTTTTCTGTCTAACGCTTGCCTCTTAAGCCTATGATGTCTACTAGAAAGTTTTACACCCGTTTTCTAATAGGAAATAGGAAAGATTACTCCAGCCAATTCAAAGGCGTCAAAAGCGTAGGATCTGGAGCAGCGCCGTATTCATTATTGACTACTGGAGTCCCATCAGCTTCTACACAACTCCCTGATGGATCTTCAAAGTCCAGATGTCCGAAAGCCGCTGTATCTCCTACACCATCACCCGATGGATCAAGATCAAAATGAGCATTACCGTTGCCCACTCCATTAGTAGCTAATGTACCAAGAACCTGGATTGAACCAGAGTGCCCGGCAGCATTTAAGCCACCGTTTGATGCAGCGGTGTCTCTTACCAGTTGTACGTCATACGTACAATTCGGTGCCGCTTTTTGCAAGTGTGCTTCAACGATTATGCGGTTGGCTCCACCGGGGTTGGCTTCAAATCTAACATTACCAGTGTCAGGGTCTGTTCCTACAACAAGTCCATCATTAGTATTGTCATAGATGTCAAATACCTGGGCTCCTGGGGGTTTGGCGAATGCCGGTAGTGCCATACTGCCAAAGATGACAGCAGCACTAGTTGCTCCCGCTAGTACCTTTTTAAAACTATTCACTAACTCATCACCTCCTTTCTTTATTTTGGAATCTAAATAGCGCATATGAATATGTGCGTAATTTCATCCTATTTACCTTATAAATTTATGTGCGTGTAGTAAGAAAGTTGTAGGAGATGTAGCTTCAAAATAATCCTCATCTATCATTCCAGATACCCTAGAAATAACTTTCTGCCTGTGAAATCTAGGAAAGGTAGGAAGGCAAGCCAGATAGTTCTTGCTCGAACTGACAAAAGAAGAGGTGTGAGGCTAATTCACCCGGAGGGTGGTTAGTTATTGTTTTGGAATCCTTCCAAAATCTTAGGGTATAATAAGTCGAGAGATGGGGAGTTGAGGGTCCTATAGTTTGAAATCTGCTCTCTTTTCTCTTATAATTGCCCCATGGCAATATCAGAGATAGAATTTGGAAGAAGGCTCATACAAGTTGGACAACACACTCTAGAAACTGTTCGTCATGGTCGTCCCAGTGTATTCGTAAAAGCTCCTACAGCTCCTTGGTCAGAGAATCCACATTTTCAAGCACGAGCGTATAGGGATCTAGGTGGATATCTTAGAGTTCCAAGATGGAAATTGCTCGGACAATATGGGATAAGTACAAGATTGTTAACCCATGACCAAAGCTTAATAGTTCAAAGAGTTCGGGGTATTCGTTATGATGATGCGGTACTCTCCTCCCCAGAAGAGTTCACCCAATCAGTGCAGAGATTTACTCAAGACCTTTCCCGACTATGGCAAGAAACAAAATCTCGAGTTGATACGAATAAGGTGTATGGAAAAGATATTAAAGATCAGCATCGCAAAGAACCTCTCGATACTATTTCCGCATTTGTTAGTGATCCTGAAACCCAACCAGTGCTTAGTTTGCCCTTACAAATAAATGGGGTATTTTACCCCTCACTAGAGGTAATGTGTCAGCTCTGTTCAAGGAAACTAAGTGAAGCTTATGACCCTGTAGTTACTGTAGGTCATGGGGATGAGCATTTTGGAAATCTTTTTGTTGAAGATGTAGAAGGAGAAACAACATATAAGATTATAGATCCAAAAAGAAAGATGTTTTACAAATCGCCAGCAACAACCGTAAACACTTTCCTAGGGGGATTTCTCTTGTTTGTATTTGATTATGCCTCATCTCTTGCAACAAAAAACAATGGCGTAAATATTGATTACCAAGTAGCCCCTCAATACCGAGATGGTATGCGGAGAGTATTAGCTTGTACACAAGAAATGGTTCAATCTCTTTACAATCTGGGAGAAGGAGAGTTTCTAACAAAAGAGTATCTCTTTGCAAACTTGATACGTAGTTATATCGGGCGAGTAGCCCCTAAGAATCAAGAAAAGATAAAGCCTAACACTGCTGCACATCTGGCAATGGCCGTTGAAGCTTACTATGATTTTGAAGGATTTCTAGAAGGTAAATATTTAGGATAAGTTCGAACTTAATTCAGTTTCGAGGCGAAAAGATTTCCAGACAAAGCCTACAAACCCTCAAAAGGCCTTTTCTGTTTGCTGAAATTTAGAGATGCATTATTGTAACCCTTTACTGCTAAGAGTTTGAATCAAAAGAGTTTTTACCTGTTTTATAACTTTCTAAGAATAAATCACAGGTTTTAAAAATGGGTTGAGGCAAATTATCTAATTTATACCAATCCCAGCCATCCTGTTTTATCGCCAGATGTACATCAAAGACCTTTAGTGATTAAATCAGTACGGTTGGTTTATTCCAGCCGGACGAGTTGAAAATAACGACCCTACCCCTGTTGATGCTGTCTTAAGAGAGTTTCAAGAAGAGACGGGTGGGATTTTGATATTAAAGATATAACTCATATGGGTATAGTGTCGCGAGGAAATCAAAATCTAAGAAGAGTTGGTAGTTCGGAATAACCCACTTGATGAAAGAGTGTCAATTAGTGCAAGCAGGGGGAGATAGTGAAGTTAATTTTTTGACTTTCTGGAGTGTTGATAGGCTGCTACTTCCTCCGGTGTATCGTCCGGATATTAACCTTGCTGTTATAAAAGCCTTTAGTCAAATTAGAGATTAAATTAGAAGTTATTTGTCTTCTGGTAAAGCATTGAATTGGCCGAGGGTTGTTCTTACCTGATTGTATTGAGCCTTAAATCAACCGTCGATTGGGTCCATTGAAACACAACCTGTTACCGGTTCATCTTCACTATATAAAGCAGTGTTGCGTATATATTCCTCCCAGGATTTATATAAAGCTTTGATCTTTTTAAATGTTTCTTCTTTTATGGATGGGTCTAAGTAGGAGAAAGGACAAATATGTTGAGGTGGATTACCCCCCTTTAATATGCCAATCTCTACAATCCCAAAGCCGGGCAAGTTTTTGTTATAGTTACTAACCTCGGCAATGACCTGGCCGGCCACAACCTTATCTCCAACTTTAACCTTGGGATTGATGATATGTTCTGTTTCATAGATCCATTTTTCAATCTTGCCGTTGGCCGTAACTTGAATAGAGTAATCACCGCTGTAAAGTTGGGGGATAGCTGCGACAACTCCATCAACTATCGAAAGCACCTTTGTGTCTTTGGGTAAAATAAACGTTGGCTGGGCGTTTCCTTTACTTTGACCGGTACTGGAATATTTGGCTGGAATGACATAACCAAATCCCATGAAAGGTTGATCAAAACCAGTAAGATACGCTTTTGAAAAAACAATATCATCTAAATTTACCCCGATGCTTTTTAAAAGAAGGGGAGGTTCGTCGTTAGAACGTTTGGGTGCTTGAGGAATATTCTCCTGGACCTTTTGGAGGGCATTGCTGATGGGGCTATCTGAGCGCTTACTAAAGGGTTTTAGAAAAACAACTCCTGCAATGAGCGCGATTATAACACCTAATCCTAAGATTTTTATCATAGTCATTTCATTGTATTAGTTTCATTTAATTTTTCATATCTACATCCGGGAAAAACCCAGGATTTTTCGTCATACATTGCAGGGTTATCTGTGTACTCTTCCCAGTCTTTGGCAAACTGGAGTATTTTTTGGGCATACTGATCTTTAACAGAATTCTCAAGCAGCATGTAGGGACAATAGTTTTCTATATCTTCCGGTTTTGTCCCTTCTATAAAGACAGTTATTTCTGTCATAGTGAAATTTCCTGAACCGCTGTTATAGCCCGCGGTAACTTCACCTACAATGTCCCCTGTTTTTACCGTGTCTCCCTTTTTAAACCTAACATTTTCTAAATGGTCATAAGCTATTCTCCATCCTGGTGCGTCTTTTGGTTGAACTAATAATTCATAATCATTTGAATCTTTTTGAGAGCGAAGACCAAGAACTTTGCCAGGTGAAATTGCTATTATTTTTGTTCCTTGGGGTAAAAAGTAAGTAGGATGAGGCAGCACCTTCTGCACCTGGCCATTTTTAACAACATAACCAAATTCTAAAAATAGCCTGTCCTCAAATATTTTTTCTCTAGTAAAAAGAAAATCTCCCGCCTTCCCGGATGACGGGTCAAATTTATCAAAATTAACTCCTAAATTATATAGTGTTGGCTTGTTTTTAAGTTTTTCTTCTTTGGATAAAAGGACCGTTGTATAAAATGTGCTGTTTTTAATAAATAGATTAAAGATTGTTATGCCAGTAGCGATTAGTATTATGGTAGCCAGTACAACTAGAAGTAAAGAAAATCCTTTTTGGCTAGGCATTAATTTTATTGTAGCATAAGAAGGATGCCTTAAGTTCTGCTATAATTAGAGCATGAAAACATGGCTGATTTTAGTTATTTTTTCAGTTGTTACGTTTTTGTCTCCAGCTTTAGCTATAGCTCAATCAAACACAGAAAGCGGTAATCACACAGCCCGTGAGGAGCAAGAAGGAAAAGAAATATGGCAGAAGCTACAAGCCAAACAACTTGAGTGTCAAAACCTCACTGATGATAATTTTACTTCTCTCGGAGAGTATTTTATGGGACAGATGACAGGTAATTCTCATGAAGCCATGAATACCATGATGGAGCAGATGATGGGTAAAGAAGGTGAGGAACAAATGCACGTTATAATGGGAAAAAGACTAAGTGGCTGTGAGCCTAATGCTCAGATTCCTTCGACAGGCTCACCACAAGTGGGAGGAGGTGGTAATCCGATGATGGGTCCATGGTTTGGAATGATGAATGGTTGGAGTGGTTTTGGCCTATTGGGATGGTTCTTTATGATTATATTCTGGCTTCTTATAATTCTTGGTGTAGTCGCCCTTATTCGCTATCTTGGTAGTGCAGGGAGAAGTAATGATAAAGAAAAAGCTCCCTTAGAAATTCTTAAAGAGCGTTATGCCAGAGGAGAGATAGATAAAAAAGAGTTTGAAGAAAAGAAGAAAGACCTATGAAACTTGGTATAATTCTTGAGTCTAATAATCCAGAACATATCTGGAACACACTGCGTTTGGGAATAACCAGCCTTTCAGCTGAGCATTCAGTGCGCATCTTTCTTATGAATGAGGGTGTAGAGATGAAAGATATTCCTGATACAGATCATTTTGATATTTCCAGAAAACTTGAGGAGTTCAAGAAATTAGGGGGACAATTGCTTGCCTGCGGGACTTGTCTTGAGCTTCGCCACAAAGGTGAAAACAGTGCCTGCCCTGTCTCAATAATGAAAGACCTGGTTAAAATGATTGAGGAATCAGATAAGGTTTTGGTATTCGGATAATTCTCAGCATTAAATTTGACTAAAAAAATCTTTAACTATTTTTTCTGCTGGTCTGTCTTTGATCGCGGCCTGGTCTAAAAGATAAGTTGTAAACCCAAACCCCACCGGTTTTATACCCCCTGAAAACTTTTTATATTCTTCAGCTGCTATTTTGTAAAATTCATGCTGGTTGTTTTCGTATAACTGTCCGTTTTCATCCTTTTTTTGAATTTTTGGTTGGCTAGGTGCGGTTGGTTCTAAATAAGGCACCCAAAATTCGGCAACAAACCATTCTGCTTGGGAGTTTTTGGCGATAGTTTCCGTATCTTTTAAATCTTGTATTAAATCCGACCTAAAGTTTTTAGGAGATTTTCCATTAGGATTATTATCCAAGCCAACAAGGTCATAACCTGGAACTAAGATTTTGTCTGTTCTTAAAGCTTTTTGGATAGCAACCTTTCCTTTATATCTTTTCCTAATTTCAGGTAGCAAATCTTCGTGCAGTTTATTAAAGGCGTCAACCGCCTTTAAATGTTGGTTCCAGTTGGGATTATAATATTCTCTATAAATTTGCCAATCTGCTTCAGATGCTGGGACGAAATACTCCACCTGATATTTTTCTGCAATCTCTACCCAATACAAGGCAGAGGTTTTTACATCTTCTAAAAATTGGTCTAAAGGAACACCAAATTTACCATTTTCTCCGCCACCAAAGCTTATAGATAGCATTACTGCAAAGCCATTTTTCTTTGCTTGGACAATTTGCCATATATAGTCGTTGCTTGCATCTTCTGCAAATGAAGGGCCTCCACGAGAAGTGGTCGAAAGCTTCATCTTGCCATTATCATATTTGTAATCTGCATAAACATATAAAGTATTTACCCCAAGATCCTTAACCTTTGGAACTTCGTTTTCAATTATTCTTCTAAAATCTACACCAGCAGGGTCTAATAGTCCCTTAATAGTTTTAGGATATGATCTTTTTAAATTAGGTATCTGTTTTTCTAACTCTTTTAATGTTGGAGGTGTCCAGGTTAAGTTATTGTTGGTGGGAGAATCAGTAAATGGGTTTCCCTCTAAGCTTTGTTTTTCTTGTTGAATTGGTTGGGGGTTGTTTTTACCTTTATTTAAAGTAACATAAAAACCTGCAGCAATGATCAAAGCTATCAGGAGGCCAATAAGTAATAGAGGGAGGGCAAATCCTTTTTGGCGGGACATTAAATTAAGTATTGCACGATTTTGTTCCAGTTACAATGAATGAACCTCCTCAGATAGCTCTCCTTGTTTATTAAATAAACATACAATAATATTGGTGTATGCTCCAGATAGAGAGGACTCTTGAGTATGCAAAGCGCACATGGGAATCCATAGCTAGTATGACCCAACCGGAGACTGGATGGCCGGCAGATAAAATATTTTGGAGCCCTGAGGATGGCCAGGAAGGATGTAATAAAAATTTTTACACAGATTACCAGACTTCTCCGACCAATATCGGCTTGAATTTCTTTAACTTTCTGGCAGCCGCCCGTTTAGGATTCGTTACTCCTGATTTTGCCAGAGCCAAGACCCTTAATGCGCTTACCACCTTGGAGAAAGCTCACAAACAAGGCCAAACCGTACAGGGTTTTTATCTGAACTGGTATGATTCAAGGACTGGCGAACTGTTAAAAGTTTGGCCGAAAACCGGCCGGCGGACAAATCAGTTTGTCTCTACGGTTGACAATGGATGGCTGGCAGCGGGGATTACGGGAGTAGTACAGGCGTACCAAGACGATCAGGAAATTACAGGCCTTGCGCAAGCAATACTCGGCAGAATGGATTTTGGGAAACTATACAATCTATATAAGAATACTCCTGAGCAGCCTTGGTGTCGACACCCTGGGCAACTTCACGGAGGGGCGCGGGTAAATAGGAAACAACAAACCATGAGATTAAGCCGCTGGCATTACGGAGCTATAACAGAAGCGCGTATTGCCAGCTATGTAGGGATTGCAAGAGGAGATTTACCCGGCGAACATTATTTTCGACTATACCGGACATTGCCACCAGAATGGAAGCAACAGCAAAAACCAGAAGGCCATATAGTTACATATGAAATAAATGATATCCCAGTGGAGGTATTTGAAGGGCACTATAGCTATAAAAACGGTGGGGCGCCGATTGAGTTTGTACCACCGTGGAATGGAGGAATGTTTGAAACGATGATGCCGTCTATGGTTGTGCCCGAAGCCCAGTGGGGGGCTGGTAGTTGGGGTATAAATTTGCGAAATTTTGTTTTGGCGCAAATAAGCCATGGTCTTGCATCTCCTTATGGAGTATGGGGATATTCACCCGCTTCTAACCCCAGGGGATATTTTGAAGGAAAAGATGGGTATGGTGCGTGGGGTGTGGCTGAATTAGGGATGGACCCTCGTAAAGCGGGCAAAAAAGAACCTCCCCGAGACGAGGTTGTTGCACCGCATGCAAGTTTTCTGGCTTTGGAAATAGCCCCCCGGGAAGCACTCTCTAACCTGGAAAAATTGCGAGAGGAATATGGTCTCTTTGGCCCGTATGGGTTTTATGACTCGGTTTGTCCGGCAACCCGTAAAATTGCTTATTCACATCTGGTTCTTGACCAAAGTATGTGTTTACTTCCCATGGTGAATTATTTGTGCGATGGTTATGTTCGAAATTTACTTAAGGCTCAATTAGAGCCGGCAATCAAGCCCTTACTCGAGAAAGAGGTTTTTTCCATCAAATTAGCAGGGAGCTGATTTTTACGGGTTTCTTATGCTTTTCTTCAGATTTTTTACCTTCGTTTTTGTATAATATTTTATCTAGTTATGGCACAGCTTAGACCCTATTTACATTTCGACGGAACGGCTCGCGAGGCGATGAATTTTTATAAGGAAATTTTAGGAGGAGAGTTAGAACTTCAAACTGTGGGTGAGACCCCTTGGGCCTCTGAAATGCCCAATATAGATAAAATTCCCAAAGAGCGGATTATGCACTCTACTTTGACAAAAGATGGTTGGGTGCTGATGGCTTCAGACATGATGATGCCGGAAAGTTTTACCAAAGGGGATACCGTATCTATTTGTTTGGTTTGTGAGAGCAAAGAAGAGATAGAAGATCTCTATAATAAACTCTCCGCAGGAGGAGATGTCTTTATGAAGTTAGAGGAAACGCCTTTTGGGACTTTTGCAATGGTTACTGACAAGTTTGGTACAGAATGGATGCTCCAGTTACCTTAAAGGTAAAGTAAATGAGAATTTTGAACCCTTGCCTTCTTCAGACTCAACCCATATTTTTCCTTTATGGTGTTTAATGATTTCTTTGGAAATATACAGGCCCAGTCCCAGGCCGTCAGCTTTTTGCTGTCCTTTTTCAGTACGGTAGTATTTACTAAAAATATTTTGCTGCTTATTTTTTGGAATGCCGATACCTGAGTCCTCCACACTGACAATAACATTACGGGTGTTTGGCATTACTTGAATCTTGATTTTTTTATCTTCCGGCGAATATTTAATAGCATTATAAATAAGATTTGATAATACTTGCCCGATGCGCTGCCGATCCCCGAAAACTTTGATGTTAGCTTTGCTTTTTAGCTTAATACGCTGATTCTTTTGAAGTCTTTGTATTTCATCTACGACCTCGGATGTTAGTTCATGTAAATCAAACTCTCTTGTTTTAAAAGTCATTTGGCCTGATTCTATTTTGGTTGTGTTTAGAAAATCATCGATTAGACTGTTCATTTTATCTGCTTGGGCGGTAATTTGGGAGACATAATAACTGTGTTTGCTATTTTTAGACTTTTTAAGTTGACTGGCAAGAAATTGCGAATAACCTTTAATAGTGGTAATAGGGGTTTTCAGTTCATGGCTTACAATTCTTAAGAAATCGTCCTTGCGCTGTTCGTTTTGTTTCAACTCCAAAAACATCAAATTAAACGGTTTGGTTAGCCCCACCTCAATTATCGCTTTATATGCCAGATAATACGATAAAATTTTGCCGTAATGACCAAGCATGTTAGAGACATCATAAACTCCAATATAAAGAGTAAATAAAAGTTCGCTGATAATATTAATAGCAAGAGACAAAGTCAGCAATAAATAAACAGTCTTATCAAATTTATCCTTGAAGAACTTTAAAATAATAATTGAAGTGAGAAAAATTAAAGAAATTATATATTCGCTTACTTTTTTAAAAGGGGTAAGGCCGACCCCTTCAATATAACTTACCGGGAAGCTTTTCCAGTAAAAAACAGAAAGTAAAATTAACAAAGTTACAAGAAAATAAAGAAGCAGCATTAATTTTTCATTAAACTTTCTGGCTATAAATATCGGAGCAATTAAAAAAGGAATAGCTAGAAGGTATCTGCCCGCAATCCAAAGTTGGGTTGGGGTATTAGCGTCAAAGCTTGGAAAAATAAACATGCCCTTATAAGCAAGAGTATGTACTAAATCTATAATCCCGACAAATAAAAAAGAAATTCCGATAAACGAAAAATAACTATTATTGCCGATCTTGCGCGTATTCCAGGCGAAAACAAAAACACAGACTGCGATAACGACACTGAATAGTTCTGCCGAAGTATGAAATAAAAGGTAGCTATAAACTTTAGCAGCGAATAAAAGAATGAATAAAACAATAAAGGCTAAAATCGTAAAATAGACGTTTTTATTTGCATAATTTAGAGCCACTTTTCGACCCATGATGGGTGAATTATATACTATAGGAAACTGGTTTCAAGAGGTATCTGTAATTCTACATTTATTGACATAAAGGCTATAATTTGAGCAATGAAGAAAGTATTGATTCTTGTTCTCCTTATTATATTCATTTCTGGGAGTGGATGGTTGTGGTACAAAAATTCCAGGCAAACACCACCGATTTCAGTTAACAATACCGGCAACGAACTGGACAAACGGGATCTGATAAGAGTTGAAGAGCCCAGACCAAATGCAGTTGTGACCAACCCCTTGAGTATTAAGGGAGAAGCAAGAGGTAATTGGTTTTTTGAAGCTGATTTTCCGGTCAGATTGGTAGACGAAAACGGAAATGAGTTAGGAAGAGCTATTGCTACTGCAAACGGGGATTGGATGACGGAAAATTTTGTGCCTTTTGCATCCGAGCTAATCTTTACTGCTCAGGCGCCAGGGAGAGGTACCCTGATTCTGGAAAAAAACAACCCTTCAGGTTTAAAGGAACAAGCTGATGAGCTTCGTATCCCTGTTAATTTTGAAGAGACTAAAACGCGCAGCATCCAACTTTTCTACTACAATAGCCAACGAGATCCCAGTGAGTCTTGTAGTCCTGAGGCTGTTTTACCTGTAACTCGAAATATCCCCCTGACCCAAACTCCCATTCAGGATGCAATTAAACTTTTGTTAAGGGGTGAATTGACAGAGGAAGAAAGAGCAAAAGGGTTTACCAGTGAATTTTCTTTAACAGGAGTTGAACTCAAAGGGGCCAATCTAGAAAACGGCATTTTAACTCTGGAGTTTGTTGATCCTCAGGGAAAATTAAGCAGAGGCTCTTGTCGAGTAAGACTTTTGTGGGCTCAGATAGAAAAAACCGCCCTGCAATTTCCGGAAGTAAAAGAAGTGCGATTCATCCCCGAAGAACTTTTCCAACCCTAGAAACCTTACTTGTAAACTTTATTGTTTGCTTTTAATATCAAATAGGGGTGATTAAATTGTTAAATGCAAAAGCTTTTGCTAACGCTGCCACAGTGGTAACTGCAGTGTTTTATGTTGTTTGCTGGATGCTTTCGGTCTTATTCCCAGAAGTAATTTTTAATATTGGCAGGTCCTGGATGCATACCATAAGCCTGGATTCAGTTAGAACAACCACACAGATGCCTGTTTTAACAGCTATTTGGGGGCTCTTGACCATCTCGGCTGTAACCTGGGTAACAGTTTATGGAACCATCTGGCTTTACAACCGCTGGGCTAGAAAATAAACAAAAAAGCTAATTATTTTACCCTTTGTTATACTATCCGCATGGAAGAAAAGTACAAAGAAGGCAACCTAAAAGAATATAAACACTTACTAAAGAACTAGCAAAAAAAGATATGAATAAAATTAACTTAAAAGTTGTCCCGCTAACAAACTAGACACATGCTAGATTACTAGATTGGTCTATTCCCTTAAATTCTTTTTATATATATCATAATTAAGAGGGGGTGATAAGAGATGAAAAAAGAATATGTTAACTGGGTTTTAAGAATCGGTGTTGCCGGTGAATTTATAGGTCACGGAGTATTTGCATTACAAGGCAAAAAGCAGTGGATTGGTTGGATGCAGCAATTGACCGGAGTTGATACAACAATGGCGACACAGCTTATATTCTTGGTAGGTCTTTTAGATATAGCAATTGCCTTGGTGGTACTTATTAAGCCCCTTAGACCAGTTTTACTCTGGGCAGCTATTTGGGGATTCTGGACAGCGCTACTTCGTCCTTTAGTTGGAGAGCCAATCTGGGATTTTATAGAAAGGTGGGCAAATTGGGCTGCACCATTGGCACTCTTTTTAATGACAGGCAGAGATCGGGAGATTAAAAGGTGATCAAGGCTCGCAAAATTATCAAATACCAGATAATTTGGATTTGGTGTAAAGCTTTTTCAATACCATTTGCAAAAGCAAAACTTAAACTTTAAAAATGAAGGTTTTGGTTATCTCTGACACCCATGGAAATATTAATCTTATCCGCCATGTGCTGGGGTTTGCGAAGCAGCAAAAGATGGAAGCAGTGATTCATTGCGGGGATTTTTCAACAACTCAGGATGTAGCAGAAGTTTTACGTTCCGGACTGCCCCTTTATGCTGTAATCGGCAATGCAGATGAAGCACGTTATACTCAAATATGGAAAGCACTAGAGTCTGCTGTAGCAAGAGGTGATGTGATTGAATTTGAGCTTGGGGGTAGGAAAATTGCTGTTGCTCATCAACCGGAAAAAGTCTCAGAAAGGATAGAATCCGGAAATTTTGATGCTCTGTTTCATGGGCACTTGCATATGGCAGCAAAAGTAGCTATTTCTGGAAAAACTTTGGTTGTAAACCCCGGAGCGTTAGGAAATACTACTAAACCATCTTTTGCGGTTTATGATACTGAGACAAATACTGCTCAACTCATCGAAATTCCAAACTAGATACTTACGACATATTACACAACATATTACATACTGTGGTATAATAAATTCATGTTAAAGACTTACCTCTATATTCCCGAACACCTGGAAGAAAAAATAAAGCATACTGCTAAAGCGCAAAGAAAGAGCAAGGCAGAGGTAATGAGGAATGCTTTGGAGAAGGGGTTAGATGAGATAAAACAATACGGTGATGCACAGGCTCTATTAGAATTATCTAAAAAGGCCCAAGAAATACTCAAAGATGAAAAACTACCTAGAGATTTATCCGTTAACCATGATTATTATCTTTGGGGCCTACCTAAAAAGAATCCTAGGATAAAACCATGATTGTTATTGTGGATAGTGACGGATTAATTGGAAGTATAAACCCAAAAGATATACATTACCCAGTGCAAAACTTATTTATCCTGCGACAGTGATTGCAGAAACGGTGACTTTTTTACAAGGCAGGCTGAATCAACCGGATCAAGCGTTTGAGATTGTTAAACTCTTAAACAAAGGTCAGCTACGGATAGAATCTGTTGATGGTGCTATTCTTCAAGAAGCCTCTCTCTTGATGGATCTCAAATCAAGCAAACATAATACCCTCTTTGATGCGATTGTAGCAGCTATAGCTAAAAGGCATCAGGCTGATGCTATTTTTAGTTTTGATAGATTTTACAAGAGTAAAGGTTTTAAATTAGCTTCAGAATTGTAGTTTTCTTTCTAACTTACCCCTTTTTTCTTATGGAAAATTTAAAATTGCGAGAGAAAATTTAAGTTGCTGAGGAATCTATGAAGTCCTTTAAAAATATCGTATTAATAATATCATTTTTTGCTCTGATTTTTTCTGGATTTGCCTTTATTAACCAACCGTTATCTGCTGCAACTGAAAGTTCATCTTCTCCTGAGCCTAGTCCTGATGCTAGTCCTAATTTTTCTTGTTGTGAACACGATATTAAGGTAAATCAGGTTAAAGCTCTACCCCAAAAAACAGTTCAAGGCGCAGGGACAATTACAGTGACAATTAATTTTGAACTTGATTTAAATTGGAGATGTAAAATAGATCCAAAAAAAGATTGTTTTGCCTTTTATGAAATTACCTTAGAAGATAGTAACTGGCAGGAGTTTAAGGGAGGTAAATGGGTTGATTTAGCAGAGGCTTCAGTTAAAGAATCGGTCATTTCTGATCCTCCTTTAAAGTCAAAGTGTGATGGTAGGGGCCATAAAGGTACTTGGAGTTATTCTTATATTGCAACAGTTACTACTACCAACCCAATTCGCAACACTGCTTTAGTTTTTGATTGGGATGTGCCAGCAAATAAGGGAACTAGTTATCATGCTGAATTCGAAGTGTCAGGAGTTTCTCCAACTACAGGTACAAAACCGCCAACGGTTCAGGGGAGTCATCCAAAGAAGAAGTAATTGATTTTATTACCCCTTTCTTACATAGTTTCTGTAGAATCAATCCTTGCGGTTTATGGATGCCTTACAAAAACTTTCAGTTATCAGCAAGAAACAAGTTGCATTTGATATTTACGAGATTATTTTGGGTTTAGGAAAAGAAGGTTTTACTTTTAAGCCCGGACAATATATTCATCTTTCTTTACCGAGCTTAAAATATCCTGATCCAAGAGGAAATGGGCGTGATTTTTCTATAGCTTCTTCTCCAAATGATAAGCATCTTGCCTTAGCTTTTAAAAATACGGGAAGCGGGTTTAAAAAAACTTTACTTGAAGTAGAAAACGTAAAAGTTGAGATAGATGGTCCGTTTGGCCGATTTACTTTGCCTAAAGACAGCGATCAAAAATTTACATTTATAGCCAGTGGAATAGGGGTTACTCCCTTTTTAAGCATGGTTAAATTTGCAACAGAAGAAAAGCTTTCTTACAAAATCACTCTTTTGTATACCGCTAGCTCAAAACAAAAAGCCGTATTTTTGCATAAGCTATTACAACTTGAAAAAGAAAATCCAAACTTTGAGCTTAAAACACATTTCGGAACCTTAACAAATGAGATCATCCAGGAGGAGATAAAAGACAAAAGCAGTACTCTTTTTTATTTGTCAGGGGCGCCCCAGAGGGTATTTGATATTGAAAATATTCTTTTGTCACTTGGGGTACAGAGAAAAAATATTTTAAAGGAAGAATTTACCGGATATTGGGGTGACCCTATGAACAACGAGCTTTCAAAACGGCCATATTCTGATTTAGAGGCATTGCTTCAGGCATTAAACAATACTGCAATAGTATCAGAGGCTAATGCCGAAGGAATTATCACTTTTGTCAATGACAAATTTGTTGAGATATCTAAGTATTCAAAAGATGAATTAATTGGGCAAAACCACAGGATTTTAAAATCAGGTTTTCATTCCAAACCTTTTTATGAAAATATGTGGGCAACTATTACTCGGGGGAGGTTGTGGCGGGGACAGATTAAAAACAAAGCCAAAGATGGTTCGTTTTATTGGGTTGATACCAGCATCGCTCCTATCCTGGATCAAGACGGAAAACCCATAAAATACATTTCAGTTCGATTTCCTATCACTGAGCGCCAACAAGCAGAAGAGGAGTTACAAGGTAGAGCTATGCAGCAAGGTGTATTAACTGTTTTAAGCCAAGAAGCTTTAGCTAGTTCTAACTTAACAAAGCTTTTTGAAAGAGCAACCAATCTTGTTGCCGGCACCCTGAAAGTTGATTATTGTTTGGTTCTAAAGCTTCAACCAGGAGGCGCTTATTTAACTTATGAAGCAGGTTTTAGGTTTAAAAATGTGACAAAATCTCAAACTATTATTAGTGCCAGGACAACAGAATCCTTAGCTGGGTTTGTTTTAGCTTCCAAAGAACCAGTTGTGATTGAAGACCTGACTAGTGAATCAAGATTTGCAGGAGCCCCCCTTATGCATGATAACAACATAGTAAGCGGTGTTGGAGTGATTATTCATGGGCAAGAAAGGCCGTTTGGCGTGTTGGGAATCTATACAACAAGTAAAAGAACCTTTAAGCAGGCAGACATAGATTTCGTCCAGGCAGTTGCTAATCTTTTGGCTAATGCTGCCAGAAACCAACTGGACAAACGAAAAGATGAATTTTTAGGGATTGCTTCGCATGAGCTAAAGACCCCTCTTACCAGCTTAAAATCTTTTGTTCAAATACTTCAAAAGCATGAATACCAACAAAAAGATGAGCAAGCTTTGCTTTTTCTTTCCAAAATAGATACCCAATTAAACCGTTTGACGGATCTGATTAACAGTTTGTTGGATATCTCCCGGATTAATGCCGGCAAAATTGAATATAAAGATGAAACATTTAAATTAAGCGAATTGGTGCAAGAAACAGTTGATGAATTAAAACTGGTATTCAAAAAACATCAGATTGAGTTATATAATAAGATAAAAGAGAAAGTGCATGGAGACAGGTATAGAATAGCTCAAGTTTTAACCAACCTTTTGTCTAATGCTATTAAATATTCGCCCAATGGCGATAAGATTATAATTAAGTCTGAGGTTAGTGAAGATAAAGTCATTGTGTCAGTGCAAGATTTTGGAGTAGGTATTTCGGAAAAAGATAGAGAAAATATTTTTGACAGATTTTTTCAAGGTTATGGCAGAAAGAGACAAGATTTTCCAGGAGGACTGGGGTTGGGGCTTTATATTTGTTCTGAAATAATTAAGCGCCACCAGGGGCAGATATGGGTGGAATCTGAAGAAGATAAAGGTTCAAAATTCTTTTTTTCCCTACCTATTAAAAGATCCTAATTTGATGTAAAAAGATAGAAGATGAAGAAAATTTTGGTTATTGAAGATGATCCCGGTATTTTAGAGAGCTTGAAGATGGTATTGGAGCTTTCCGGATATTATGTGATAGTTGCAGAAGATGGTCAAATTATTGAGAGGGGTTTTGACGGGAGAAGGCCGGATTTAATCCTAATGGATTATTGGCTGCCTATCCGTAATGGTGGTGAAATTACAAAGGGTTTAAAAAATACAGAGGGCACAAAAAACATTCCAGTTATTATTATTTCTGCAAGCCTTAATATTAGAGATATTGTAAAAGAGTGTGGCGCTGATGATTTTATTCCTAAGCCTTATGATTTAAATGAACTTTTGTACAAGATTGAAAGATATACTGCCAGTACTAACAATTTAGCTTAGTTATTTCGACTAAAGATTGGTCAGTGTCGACTCTTAATTAGTCGAGTACTGGAAACAGCATCTCCTATGAAAGCTATTGGGATGTTTTCTATGGAGGGAAGAGCTAAGGCTATAGTAGTTGCTGCCAACGCTAGAAATCTTCTTCTTTCCATAGGCAGGACTTTCCCTAAAATTTTTAAGATTAGGTGCACAAATTAGGGAGTTTACCTTCTGCTTTTGTAGTCTGTCAACCGAAGCAAGGTGTTAACTTTTACTTTAATCTGATTAGCTTATTACTCAATTCTTATAGAGTCAGAATAAGGTGATTTAGTGGTAGAAAAAGAACAAAAACAGGAGATATTACCCTCTCCATCTCGATTATATTTAAGGAGAAAGGGACGGTTAAGGTTTATGCTGCCTTGGATTCTAATTGGAGGGGGAATTTTGGGAATGGCAAGTGGAGTCGCTGCAGTAGTAGTGGGTGGTTCTGAAATAGTAGGAAAGTCTAATATTGCAATAGGTGTTCCGTCTGCAACAAGTGCAAGGCCTGATGTTTTAGGAGTAGATAACTCACAAAGTGAAAAGTTGGTTTGGATTGGCGTTGCAGCATCGGCTGTTGGCTTGGGGTTAATGGTTAAAGGATGTGATAAGCTTAAAGACCGCTAATAGTCGAATGTTTTAAAGCGAGTGTGGAGATGATGTCTTGTTTCTCCCAAGGTAAGAAAACAGTCGCAAAACCGTAAGAAACCAGATTAAATAAAACTTTTTGTTATTGTTAATTTATGAGTACGAAGTGCTATTGTAAAAGTTTAAGAATCCGTGTTAGGTTAAAAGTGAGTGGCAAAAGGTGAACATTTATCAAAATCCCAACTTATTTTAGCCGATGCTATATGGGCTGCTGGCGCTTTTAAGGTTGGTTCTTTCAGATTAAAACTTCACGAAACTGATCCAGAAGCTCCTTTTTCCCCGTTTTACATTTCGATGAGAGAAAAAAATGTGAAAGAAGGACAATATCCTATGCTTCAGAAGGCGACAGCCAATGCTTTGTATATAGATACCCTTCCTTTAGTAGCAGAGCGAAACATAGATTATGTGGTTGGAATTCCAAATGCCGGAACTCCGCTGGCAGAAGCATATGCAGTACTTTCTGATATCCCCCAATTAAAGATGACTAAAGTAGAAACGAGTGCAGGTAGATTTTATCACCTGTTATAGAGCTTTGCGATTGAATGACTTAAGAACTGCTCGTATGGCAATGGCTATAGATAGACAGCAAGGTGGTTTAGAGAAATTAAGAAGTACAGGAGTGAGTGTGAGTGCTAGCATCAAAGTGTCTCAACTACTCGAGTACTATTTAGCAAACAGGAACTTAAGCTTAACTGATTTTGATAGGATTAAAAGATATCTTGGGGTAAATAGATAACTATTTTTTGAATACTTCCGGTATTTTCTGGAAATCTTCGAGATTACTTTTCTTAAAGTTTCTGCTTTTAGTCCTGCAGGAGTTTACTTTGTCTAGTTTTGCACCAGACGCTTAAGGAATTCTCTAGCTGTGAGGATTTTGAGATTACCTAGATTGGGATCATCATTTAGACTTAAGAGGTCTTCATCACCGGAAATAAGAAAATTAACTTCACCACTTAAGGCAGCCGCTAAAATTTTATCGTCTTTTAGGTCTCTTGAATGTACTGGCAGTTCTTTAATATTAAGTGGAGTAACAAATTTGGCGTTTAATCTTAAGCTGCTCAGTAGTTGTTGAATTTCGGCTTGATTGAGTTGGTACTTATGGAAGATTACATCTCTCCTAAATACTTCTGCTATTTCTTCAAATATTCTTTGGGTTGTAACTAGTAGGAACTCGTTATTTTGCCATTGTTTGAGCAATTCAAAAGGGGTACCACCTTTGATAATTGCACTGATAAAGAGGTTGGTATCTATGACAACAGTGGGCTTACTCTTCACTGGCTATTTTGGCTTCTCTTACTTCTTCTACAGCTTTTGTTACATCAGCTAAGACTTCTTCTTCACTAAACTGGGCATTTCTGGCCTGAACTTTTTCCGCAACTTTGAAGAACTGTTCCTTTGCTAGTTTTTGGAGTCGCTCGTACTCTTCGGGATTAATAACTACAGCGAAAGCTCTGCCTTTTTTCTCGACTACCACTGGTTCTTTGCCATAATACACAGTGCCGAGTAAGTCAGTAAAGTTATCCCTAGCTTCTTTTGCAGTCATTGTTTTATTAATCATAAACTTAGTATATCATATTTTTACATAATGTCAATATTTACATAATGTAAACAAGGGTTTGCCGGTAAACTGAATTTATCTGGTCAACTTTTTAAGCGAATATTGCACAGCTTCAACAAAGATAAAACTTAAAAAGGTGGTGATCCCTATTGGAACAAGCAGAAGAACCAGAAAGTCAAAAATTGGTAAATTGCGAATTCCGGCCAATTTAACCATCATTTCACCTAAGATCGAGCTTATTACATAAGCGATACCCAAAGTATAATCCAGCAAGTCAAACGGACGATCTGTATCAATATGTCTTAAGACACTGGTAAATCCAAAAAAAGCCCAAATTAGGCCAAGCGTAAAAGAGGCTATAACCCGAAGCGGCCTAATTCTATATTTAAGATGCTTAATGAGAAGATAAGGTGAGATAAACATAAAGAAAATAAGAACAGTTAGAATGAGTATATCCAGAGTTAAATAAAGGTAATTGGATTTAGATAAGTTTGCAACTTTAGGACAAAGTTTTTTAATATCAGATTCACTAGAAAGATCATAGTGATTTTCGCTAGCAGTATAGAACACAAAGGGGAAACCGGATTTGAAAGAGACTGTACAAAAGTATTGGTTAGTTTGTCTTTCTTGGACCCCGCTTTGATAAAAAAGATCCTTATTGCTGTGCAACTCTATATAAATAGAAAAAATAATACTAAAGCTCAGTAGAAAAAATGGTAGTAGAAACTGATTGGCAGTAAGTTTACCCATTAGTATTAGTATAGCCTCTTAAAAAACTTTCTACCAGTTTTTTGCCTTCAAGTAGGGTGTCTCCAAGCTTGCCTTCTTTGTTTATAATAATATGTTCGAATTTATCAATCACTGCAAGCCGGTCTTTTTTTGTTTGGTTTGTTCTTTCCTTAATAATTTCCTCTGTATAGCCCCTTTCTTTAAGTCTTTCTTTAATCACCTCTTCATCCTCGACATCAAGATAAATAATTAAGGTGTTTTTTAAGATTTTTTCAATATCTTCGTTGTTTAACCAATGTTTAAGGACATTTCTAATATCAGCAGCTGTAACTGGGTGGATAACCCAAATCTTGTTTTTCCCATTTAGCACTTTTTCAATCTCTTGTTTGCCTGTTCCATACAAATTATCAGCATATTCAAACCATTCTAATATTTGACCTGATTGTATTTGCTCCTGAAACTTAAATCTAGTTAAAAAATAATAATCTTTTTCCTGAATTTCCCCTTCACGGGGTGGTCTGGTCGTATAGGTAATTATTCTGGAAAATTTAGGAAACTCATTTAGTAGATAATTTACCAGGGTAGTTTTTCCACTTGAAGTTGAACCTCCAGTCACAATAATTAATTTCCCACAAATAGAAGCCATAACTTAGTTAGATTTTAACAGGTATAATTAGCCTATGAAAGGTAAACACCGAACAGCATCGCTTAAACTGAATCCACTTAAATTCTTAGATAAGCTAAGCTTGTCTTTTAATGACAGCAAGCCGGCTCAATTAAATGGGTTGATTACTACAATTGTAACTTTAATCATTATTCATTTTTTTATTGTTGAAAATATAGAGCTTATTTATCCCTCTAATATATTCCAACTGCTAGTTGTATATTCTGCTATTGTAGGTGGTACATTTAGCGGCCTAAATTCAGCAGGCATTATTTTTTTGTATTCAGCGTTTGTTTTGTCTGTGCCTAATCAAATTTTCAACTATACCGCTGAAAGCTTTCAAAGATTAATTCTAGTAAGTTCAACATCTGTTTTAACCGCTCTTTTGGTTGGCTATTTAAAAAGGTTACTCGTTATTTCACTAAAGAAACAAACTAAAGCAGAAAATCTACAAGAGATTACTAAAGCATTGAGTAAAAGCGAACGGCAGTACCGTTTGCTTTTTGAGCAGAATCCTCAGCCAATGTTTGTCATTGAAAAAAACAGCCTAAGTTTTTTAGCAGTTAACCAGGCTGCGGCTAGATTTTATGGGTATTCTAAAGAAGAGTTTTTAAGGATGAGTTTAAGGGAAATACGGCCTCCTGAAGATGTGCCTAAATTGCTTCAATATTATGCGAAAATGAAGATTTCAAGCGGTTCTGGTGTACAACCTGCGGGAACTTGGAGGCATTTAAAAAAAGATGGGGGTTTAGTGTATGTGGAAACTGCTTGGGGACCTATTCATTTTGAGGGAGAGCAGGCAGTATTAATAGCGATTTCAGACGTGACTTCTCGTCATGAATTAGAAGAGAGGAAAAATGAGTTTATTAGTATTGCTTCCCACGAACTCAAAACACCATTAACCACAATCAAAGGCTATGTCCAGATACTAGAAAATTATAGTAAAGATTTCAGTGACCAAAGGGTGATTGGTTATATAAATAGGGTAAACCAGCAAGTTGACCGGTTGAACAATTTAGTTTCAGACCTTTTAAATGTTTCCCGGATCCAGTCAGGGAAATTTGAAATCCAAAAAGAGGTTTTTAATTTTAGTGAACTCGCCACAAATATAGCCAAAGATTTTCAACAGATGACTCCAGAACACCAATTTGAATGTATTATAGAGCCAAAGGTTCAGGTTAAAGGAGATGAATTTAGATTAAGTCAGGTTATAAGTAACCTATTATCTAATGCAGCTAAGTATTCACCAGCAAATACTAAAATAATTGTCCGCTTAAGTAGACTCAGAAAACGCGCCTTGCTTGAAGTTCAGGATTTTGGAATCGGTATAGCTAAGAAATATCAAGATAAAATTTTTGACAGCTTCTTTAGAGTAGGAGTTGGAAACCATCAAGCGCAGGCTGGAAATTTGGGTTTGGGTCTGTATATAACATCTCAAATAGTTAAGAAACATAAAGGTCGAATCTGGGTAGAGAGTGAAGAAAGTAAAGGTTCTACATTTTACGTTTCCTTACCAAGTGTTGTTTGAAGCGAACGAATCTTTCCAGATTCTTACACTAGTCTGTATGCGATCTTACCTCTTCTTTCTATCATATCTTCTAAAGCTTGATTAGGAGGTGAAATTATGGCTCAAAAATCAGACAATAAATTTAAGAAAAAAGGCAGAGGTTGGCATGGTGATCCAGGCGGTCATGCCGAAGCGGGTCGGGCTGGTGGCAAAAAAACAGCCTCAACTCATGATGAATCATTTTACAGCCAAATAGGCAGAAAAGGCGGACAAAAAAGTCCGGGTAATTTTAAAAATGATCCGGAGAGGGCCAGGGAGGCCGGACGTCGAGGCGGACAAAAAAGAAGTAACCGTTACGCTAGAAGAGTGATGGATGTAGAAGAGTAATTGACACTTGAAGCAGGCATCTTTTAGAATCCATATATTCCCCATGGATTTTAAAAAGTATAAACAATACATTAATGATTTTATAGAAGGCGTTAATTCTTTAGATGCACAAGCTAATAAAATAGGCAGTTTTACATACGGTTTAAAAGAAATAGACCTTTATGCTACTGGGTTGGGTGAAGGGAAAAGGAAAATACTTATTACCGCTGGTGTTCATGGAGAAGAACAAGCAGGTCCTATTGGGTTGTTGATGTTTTTAAGACAGGACTTGAAAAAATACTTAAGCGAGTTTACTTTTACGATTATACCGGTTGTTAATCCTCTTGGGTTTGAAAAAAAGAGGCGGCGAGGCAGCAACAATAGGGACTTAAACAGGCACTTTCATATTCAGTCGTTTCCTGAAAATAAAATAATTATTAATTTTCTAAAACATAAAACTTTTGACCACCATATAGATATGCATGAAGACAGCGGTGAAAAAACTGTTTATATGTATGAAACAGGCAATGGTTATGATAATGACAGTATTTTGATGAAGTCGTACCAGTTTCTAGATTGGGTAAAAACTCAGGGAGTTGAAGTAAACACTAAAGAAAGGATTTATGGCGTCCCAAACTGTGGAGGAGTAATTCATTTGGGCAGCAATATTAGAAAAAACTCTAAACTGCGAAAAATGGGGGCCTTGGTTCCGGTTTTAATCTTCAACGGCATCAGCCTGCGGGGTACGACTTTAGAAACACCCGGTAAAATAGACTTCGATACACGTGTAGGCATACAAAGAGAGCATTTGAATTTTTGGCTAGCACGTAACTAGTTAGTTTTGTCCAGCCAAATCGTCATTGCGAGTCCGACGACCGTCGGACGAAGCAATCTCCTACCGTAGAAGATTGCTTCGCTACGCTCGCAATGACGGACCACTGGAAAGAACTGAATAATTACGCTAGCACCTCTTGACAAGAAGTGCTAAGTTGGTGTATATATTCTTCAACTATGACAAGTAAAAACAGTCAAAAATTAAGTTTAGGTATAAAACCTTTAGCAGGTTTTCTGCTTGTTGAGCCAGAACAAGCCGGGACCACTACCCCATCTGGAATAGTTCTTCCTGAAACTGCCAAAGAAAAACCCGCCCAAGGAAAAGTTGTTGCCGTCGGAAGCCCAATTATTGATATGGGCCGGGAAGTTTCGTCCCCAGTCTCAGTTGGAGACCGGGTGATTTATAAAAAATGGGGTGGCGATGAAATTCGTGTTAAAGGTGCAGAATACAAATTAGTTAAATTTGATGACTTAATGGCTATTTTGGAGGATTAAAAAATGTCAAAGATACTTAAATTCGATTCAGATGCGAGAGAAAAATTACTTAAAGGTATTAATACCTTAACTGATGCTGTGGCTTCAACATTAGGGCCAAAAGGCCGGAATGTAGCGATCGGTAAAAAATGGGGCGGGCCAAGCATTGTTCATGATGGTGTGACAGTTGCCAAAGAAATTGAGCTTGAAGATCCATTTGAAAATATGGGTGCTCAAATCGTTAAAGAAGCTGCTTCCAGAACTAATGATGTGGCAGGAGATGGTACAACAACTGCGACAATACTTGCCCAAGCGATCTCTTCCGAAAGTTTGAAGAATATCCAAGCAGGGGCTAATCCAATGATCCTTCGAAGAGGCATTGAAAAAGCTGTTTCTACTTTAGTATCAGAGCTTCAAAAGATGAGTAAAAAAATCACAACTGACGAAGAGATGACTCAGGTGGCAACTATCTCGGCACAAAATGAAGAGATTGGAAAACTAATCTCTGAAGCTATTAATAAAGTTGGTAAAGATGGAGTGATTACTGTGGAGGAATCCAAGACAATGCAGATGTCTGTAGAGTATAAAGAAGGAATGGAGTTTGATAAAGGTTATGTTTCTCCCTATTTTGTAACTGACACAGAGAGAATGGAGGCGGGCTTAGAGGATCCATATATCTTAATTACTGATAAAAAGATCTCTTCTATGCAAAACGACTTACTTCCTTTCCTAGAAAAGTTTGTTCAAGTTTCTAAAACTTTAGTTATTATTGCTGATGAAGTTGAAGGGGATGCACTAGCTACTTTAGTTGTAAATAAACTTCGGGGTACATTCCAGGTACTAGCCATTTCTGCACCAGGTTTTGGGGACAGACGAAAAGCTATGCTACAAGATATCGCAACTCTAACTGGTGGAACAGTTATCTCTGAAGAGACTGGTCGTACTTTAGAATCTGTTGAGGCCTCTGATTTGGGTAGAGCTGGAAGAATTACTTCAACGAAGGATTCTACTTTAATTGTTGATGGCAAAGGCGATAAATCGCAAATTGAGGCTCGGATAGCCCAAATCCGGCGGGAGATCGAAAAAACTGATTCTGAATTTGACCGGGAAAAACTTCAAGAAAGACTGGCAAAACTGACTGGTGGAGTAGCTGTAATTAATGTTGGTGCAGCAACCGAAGTTGAGATGAAGGAGAAGAAAGAGCGGGTGATTGATGCGGTAGCTGCAACCAAAGCTGCAATCGAAGAGGGTATAGTTCCAGGTGGAGAGATAGCACTTCTTAGAGTACGGGATGGTTTAAATACTATTGATGCTGAGGCGGAAGAAAAAGTCGGTGTAGAGATCGTTAAAAAAGCAATTGAACAACCATTTAGAAGGCTAGTTGAAAATGCAGGAATGGATCCTGGACTGGAGCTTGCTAGAGTTTTGGAAGTTAAAGAGAATATGGGTGTTGATGTGATAGATGGCCAGATTAAAGATTTAGTCAAAGCTGGGGTTATTGATCCTGTTAAAGTTACTAGAACCGCTCTTCAGAATGCTGCATCTGTTGCCATTATGGTAGCAACGACCAATGTATTAATTACTGATGCTCCGGAGAAAGAAAAAGCTCCTGTTCCAGGCGGCATGCCAGGAATGGGCGACTTCTAAAGTTGGGTTGTAGTATTATTATATAAATGGCGAAACAATACTATAAAGAGCAAGCTTCTTTGAAAGAGAAACAATCCTTTGCGAAGTATCTGGCCGAAGATGAAGAATTAATTATTGCGACAAGCTTTAGTTCAACTTATTTAAGGCAGCGTTTTATTATTCAACTTGTTTTGCCGGGTGCTGTTTTTGTTCTTCTTGGCTTAGGGTTATCCTACTTTTACAAATTTGATTTACTTTGGGGTTTGCTACTAGGCTTAATGTTGTCAATCCTTTTTTCTTTAATTAAAACTTGGGTTACTTATCAAGCAAACAGATACTTACTGACAACAAGAAGAGTGATTGTTAAAAGAGGTTTTTTTACAGTAAAACTTGCGTCAGCCTTATATGACAAAATTACTCATATTGAAGTTGATCAGAGCTTTGTGGATCGAATGTTTTTGCATCATGGCACTATCTTAGTTCATACAGCAGGATCAAACAGCGATGAAATTGTTTTACAGTATGTTGAGTCTCCGATTGAGTTCAAAAATATTCTGGAAAGATTGATCAACAGGGAACGTGAGCAATACGGACGCCAAATGAGTCCAGTGGTAGCTTTAGAAGGTGAAGTAGTGGATTAAAGGCTCTTTTGAAGCTCTTTTCTAAAGTCTAAGTTCTGTTTTTCAGTTTTCCCGCCCTGTGGTTTTTGAGGGTAAAAATATGCCGGCATACTATCCATCGCAGGTAAAATTGTTTGTGGGTTAATGTTTATACCATCTCGACTGACTTCTAAATGAGTATGTGGACCAGAAGTATTTCCTGTTACTCCAACAACTCCAAGTAAGTCGTTTTCAGAAACAGCCTGGTTTGGTTTAACATAAATTTTACCTAAATGAGCATAAAGCGATTTATAGCCATATCCATGGTCTATTGTGACTGTAAGCCCTAGACCCCAAAAATTAAACCCTGCGCTAGTAATTACGCCTTTAGCAATTGGTTTAATCGGCATTCCTAAACCTGAAGCTATATCAATTCCTTGGTGGTACCTTGAGTAACTTGTACTCATATATCCTGGATGAGGTAGTTGAAAGGTAACAGGTAGTGTGGCTGCAGTAATGGTTTGAGTTTGGATGCTTTCAGCCAGAACCCGTGACTCCTTAACAGGAGGGAAGCCTACTGTAGGTTGGTAAGTTGATAAAAAGATCAAACAAGAGAGCCCCAAAGCGATTTTTGAGCAGAGTTTGGGAAAAAGGGGCAGACCCGAATACTGTAATTTAGATAAAAACATGAGTGTTTAACCAGAAATCTGGTTAAACAGAGAGTAATTCTACTAAAAATTGCTTGCTAAGTCAAATCTAATATATAATTTTACTTATGCGGAAAACCCTTTTCCTTACCTTAGTCTTTATAAGTGTGATATTAATCGCCTTACGTTTTTTTTCCAAACCATTGAACTCTTACTTTAATTTCCAGCCTCGCTCCGGTATCAGGGTTGAATCAAACACTAAGGCTAAAGTCTTTATAAATAAGCAAGAAGTTGGAGAAACCCCATTCCAAAAAGAAGATTTAAAAACTGGAGAGCATATGGTTGAACTTAAAGCTGATAAATATACTTGGCAAGGTTATGTTAGAACAAACCCAGGTACTTTAACGATCGTCAACAGGGAGCTTTCAGAAAATACCACCCAGTCCACTGGGGAAGTTATTAGCTTAGAAAAAGGTAATGGAAAAGGTAATGGTTTGTTAATATTATCTAACCCATCTGAGGCAGATGTGGAGATTGATGGGAAAATAGTAGGAAAAACACCCTTGTCTGTTGATGACCCTTCTCCGGGAGAGCACCAATTTATGGTCAGTAAAAATGGCTTTTTAAAGCGCAGTATCCGCTCTGTGCTGACAGATGGTTTTAAGTTGGTTATGTCCGTTGACCTATCTTTAAGCGAGCTTGATTTAACAAAGCTGCAAACCTCCCCGATTGAATCTACTCAGTATGTATTAATCAAACCAACCCCAACTGGCTTTTTGCGAGTACGAAGTGAGCCTAGCATTTCTGGAAACGAAATTGGCAGAGTTCTTCCTGGGGAAAAGTTAGTGCTTCTTGAGGATTTAAATACTTGGAAAAAAATCAAACTCACAGACGGCCGCGAAGGCTATGTTTCTTCTCAATATGTAGAAAAATTAAATTAGTTTTAAGCTCCGAGGTAATAAATTATTCCAATAACTGAAGTCAACCACAAAACAACAGTTATTAGTAAAGGCCGGTCGGTAAGAAGGACTCGCTCTGGAGATTCACCTTCTTTTTTCTCATAAATGATATATAAATATCGCATAACTCCATAGATCACAATTGGAATTGTTGCCATTAAGAACTTCGCCTCAACAATAGAGAGCTGGGCTTTATTAAGCAGCGTGAAGATATAAGGTCTTGCAAAAATAGGCGGCTGTAAGAAAGTAAAGATCGCATAGGCAAGCCAGGTAGAGTTGGCAAACATGGCAGTTAAGATATCTAGCAAACTTTCAGGATAATGAAGCAAAGTTTCCCTGTGTCTGGAGGCTTGCCCATGAAGCAGAGTAAGCTCGGATCGTCTTTTTCCAATAGCAATAAAAAGTGCAAAAGAGGTGACAGTTAAAAGAAACCAAACATTTAAGTGGGCATCAAGCGCCCAAACTCCGGCATAGATTCGCAGCACAAATCCGGCTGCAATTGCCATAACATCGAGCAAAATTACCTGTTTTAAATAAGCAGAATAAAGGACTTGTAAAAAAAGATACCCAAGAACGGATAAAAAAAATGCTGGATTAATTTTGTAGGCGAAGATAAGGCTAACAATCATGAGTACTAAGCTTAGGGCTAAAGCAAGGGATATAGGGATAATACCTGCAGCAATCGGGCGCAGTTTTTTAAAAGGATGAAGTCTGTCTCTTTCGATATCAAAGATATCGTTTAATAAATATACTGAGGAAGAGGCTATACTAAAGATAATGAATGCCTGAATGGAGATAAAGACAAAACTTGGGTTATCAAGGTGTCCTGAAAAAATCAACCCTGCAAAAAGGGCGAAGTTTTTTATCCATTGTCTGGGCCGGACTGCTTTGATAATACCGAAAAGGAGTTTATCCATAAAATAAATATTACAAAAAATATTGCAACGGCCAATATTGCAAAAAATTTACTTTGTGTTTCCACAAATAGGGCAACTGATCCTAAAATAGCAGATCCAGCAATATAAAACAAGCTGATCTGGGGAGGTGTCCAACCTAAGTCCAGAAGTTTGTGGTGCAAATGCCCCCTGTCCCCCCAAACAGGTGACTTGCCGCTTAAAATTCTGCGCCAGACAGTGTAGATAAAATCAATTAAGGGAATAGCTAAAGCAAGAGAGGCGGTGGCGATTTTAGCGCCTGATAGAATAGATAAAACAGCCAACAGAAAGGCAAGAATTGTTGAGCCGGAAAAACCAGGCAAAATTTTGGCAGGGTACCAATTAAAAAGCAAAAACCCAAGGGAGCTTCCGGCAACAATAAATGAAAGTTTGGCAACATTTAACTGGTTGAAATCGCCTTCCAGATAGAATTTAAAAGAAAGCAACCCTAAAATAATACCTGTAATCAATGTAATTCCTGGCATTTGTCCGTCAACACCTTTGGACCAGTTAATTACCTGAGTTAATGTAACTATCCAAAGTAAAGCTAAGATATCGGCAAAAAGGATAATATTTCTGCTGCCGAAGAATTCTATAGGGATGACTATTTTATCCAGGTGTAAAATTGTAGAGTTAAAAGGTTCAGGCAGGCTTAAAAAATGAGCCAGAGGATTGTTAATAAAAGATATCCCGATACCTGAAAAGACTGCTGCTGTGCCTGCTAAAAAAAGCAGCATTAAACGCAAATAAGGGTTGAAAGTTCTTACTTTATCGTCGATAAGTCCCATTAAAAGCAAAATTGTACTACCGACTACAATCCCTAAGATTTGGGAATTTACAGGAATAAGAATCAACACACTGCTTATCGTTCCCAAAAAAATTGCCAGCCCTCCAGCACGCGGAATGGTTACTTTATGAAAATGAGCAGGATGCGGGCGGATTTTGGGATCATCCACTAAACCGTATTTCAAAGCGAGTCTAATAGTAAAGGGCACAAAAACAGCAGTGATTATAAAGCTTAGAAAAAAGGCAAGAAAAAAAATCATATTTAATTAATTGTAATCAACTTCTATCCAAAGATGAAGATAATTCCAATAGCTGTAATCGTTATTAGTGTGGTCGTCACTAAAGTATAAGCAGCAAGTATTCTTTTTAAAATTATTTGTAAATCATGCAGATGCCAGGAAGCGATGATATTGGTAAGTATAAAAAGAAGGGTAATAAAGGGCAGAATCATGAATTGGGAAATTGAAGCAAGTTGTGTATCTCCCCAAGGCAATGAGTAAAAAAGAGGGATTTGAGAAGGTAGAGTTTGGAATTTTAGGCCAAAGATTGTCAATTGTACTAATATATTAATAATTGAAAGAGCTGAAAAGTAGAAAATTATCTTATCAGAAGCAGAATATGCTTCCAGAAGCTTTTGGCTTGGGTTTTTGAAATTGTTTTTCTTCTTAGTCATTAGGTGGTGACCCTGGCCTTGTTTGTGACCCTAAATTCAAGATATCTTCCAAGCATCAATGATGTTTGGGCATCAATGGCTGGGATAGTAGAGATAGTGACTAGTACCACTGGAATTAAAATCCATTGGATATAAGACCACATTCTTTGCAAGAAATTCCAATTTTTTGGCCTCTTAGGAACAGTTTTTTCGTGTACAAAAACAGTGACAAATAAACCTAAAAAGGCTGCAGTTAGAATCCAAGAAGAGACAATGGGCAAATTGATTGACATCACAGACGCTTTATAAGTTGGATTAATATAAGGAATTAATATTCCACCAAAAGTAATAAACAAAGCTAAGGTCCCCCATTTTAAATTTCCCCAGATAACAAAAAATAGTTTGTCAGTTTTGTCCCAGAAGTCGATATCAGTTCGTTTGAAATACTCCTTGATAATATAAGGCATATGTTCAACTCCATAAGCCCAGCGTTTAAGTTGTAAGTACTGATTTTGGAATGTTTTAATCAAAGAGGTATCCAAAACTGCATCAGCGCTAATCGGTAAAAAGTGCGGAATAACTTTATAGTCTCCCTTAAAATAAAAATAAGCTTTCCAGAAAAATCCTGAGTCATCGTTCACTTTATTAGGGATCCAAAGACCGATATCAAGTAAGGCCTTTAGATTAATAGATAAAGAGGAGTAGTTAATATATTTATCTGATCCTACCATTTCAGCCATCTGCCAAAAAGCTGTGCCTGTAGCGATAAGCCTCATTGGAGTTGGAGTTTGCCAGTAGTTGTTATAGTACAAAAATGCTCCTGTATAGCTTCTTTTATCCCGGATTTGAGTTGGAGTAGATAAGTATTTATGCAGCGCTCCAGCTAAAAACTGTTCATGAACTACAAAATCTGCATCCAAAGTGGTAACAAACACCTTTTCAACAGGAATCTTCATCTTCTTTAATTCTGGTACGATTTTGTTGATCACCCAGTTTTTATTAGATCCTTGTCCGGGGACTTCACCAGGCAATCCAAAAGGGTGAATAGTTGTTAGTATCGCCCCTACCTTATCCTCATATTTTTGAAGATATTTTTTAACTGCTTCGATCTTTTCTGGAGAGTCTCTTTCTTCAAACCCAACAGCTAAAATAAGTTTTTTATGCGGATAAGCAGAGTTTACGACAGCGTCATAGGCTGGGGTTAAAACTTCAAGCGGTTCTTTATATGTAGGCATTAAAACCAGGTGATAATATTCCTCCCACTCCGTAGGGAAATCTTTTTTCAAGTTATCTAGCCAGTTTTGAGTTCTGGCATAAATCATTTTTTTATAACCTACGTAAATAAGCACTGCAATTTTAATTGCATTGACTAGCCAATAAACATCCGCCAAAATGATAATATAAGCTACTGCAAAGGGAAGAGTTAAAGAGAGCCAAAATGGAGAGGTTAAAGCAATCCAGGTCAAAGCTCCTGGCATAATCTCAATCAGTCTTTCAAAAAAAGTTTGGTGACGCTGCACAAATCTTTGTTCGATTTTTTCTGAGATGATATATCTTTTAGAAAGAAGATGATGGAAGATTAAACCAAAACCTGCGCCTAGAAGAAATGATGAGGAAAGTATACTTATGGGTGATGATAAAAATAGGTGTCCGGCAGCTCCAACTACAACCCCGGCAGTTAAGAATAGAATCCCTAAGTAACTGTGAAAGGTTTTTTTGCTAAATCGGTTAAGAATCTCTCCTAGATAAAAAAAGCCTAACAGGCCGATCAAAAAGACTAATAATATACGCATGATTTCCTAATAGTTTAATGTAGCGAGTACAAAATTACAACTTGAGGTTAAATAATCTCATTGCATTGCTGGTTGTTTGATTTTCTATCTCTTCAAACGAGACACCTTTGATATCTGCAATACACTCCGCTACTTCTTTAATATTTGCCGGTTCATTAACCTGGCCTCTTTTAGATTGAGGAGCTAAAAACGGGGCATCTGTTTCAATCAAGATTTTTTCTAAAGGGATTATTTTGGCAGAGTCCCTTAAATGTTCACTTTTATTGTAAGTTAAATTTCCGGAAAAAGAGATATAGTAATTTGTTTCTAAAACTTTTTTAGTGACTTCTGGGTCTCCGCTATAACAATGCAACACTCCAGTTGTATCTTGAAGATAATCTAAAACTTCAGTCCAGGCCGAAGGCCCTGAGCTTGCCGAATGGGCCTCACGGCAGTGGATAGATAAGGGAAGATTAAGTTTTTTAGCTAAATTAATTTGAGCTTTAAGAACAAGTTTTTGAGTATTTCTGTCATTCTGAGCGTTAGCGAAGAATCTAGATCCTTCATCCGCCTCTGGCGGATTCAGGATGACAGGTTGGTAATAGTCCAGGCCACACTCACCAACGGCAACTATTTTTTCTGGATTTTCTAAGTAAATTTTTTCTAACTGCGCTATGTGTTGTCCTAGAAGTTGTGTATTGTTTGCGTAAATTTCAACATCATGAGGATGGATTCCAATGGTAGAATAAATTTTTAGGGATTGCTTCACTCCGTTCGCAATGACGTCATTCGCCAATTGGCGAACCGTTCCGGACGAAGCAATCTTAAGCGCTTGTTCTAAGGCAACTCTTGATCTTTCAACATCAACCCCGATGTTGATTATTACTCCCACACCACTTTCAACCGCCCGTTTCAAAACATCTTCGTATTGATTTTTAATCTGCTCAAAATACAAATGCGCATGAGTATCAATTAGCATGGTAATTGATAATTGTATCAGATACAATGTGGAAATATGAGAAGATACGATGTGCTTTTGGTGTTAGGCTCTAAAATAGGTCAGAATGGTGAACTGTCAGAACGGGCGATGAAGACAGTTCAAAAAGCTGTTGACCTGTATAGACAAGGTGTTGCTCCTAGAATTGTTTTCTCGGGTAAATGGTCGTATAAGGAGCAAGGAGATCTTCCTATAACAGAAGCTGCTGCTATGGCGAAGTTTGCTCGGACGCTTGGTGTTCCTCAACAAGCGTGTGTCTTGGAAGAGGAATCGTACAACACAGTAGCTAACGGTTATTTTACAAAGGTTAATGTCTTAGCACCAAATAATTGGAAGAGCGTGTTGCTTATCACAGTTGAAGTTGTTGATAAAAGAGTACATCTAACAGTTAGTAAGATTCTTGGTCCAGAATATATCTGTGATGTAGTATTAGCTGATTTTTCTTATCCACCACAGCATCGAGAGGAGTTGCAGATACTCGAATCTGAAAAGCTTTCTGATGTCAAAAAATTTTTAGCCAAGTATCATGATGGTGATCATGAAGGAATTATGCAGGGGGATATTGAATACCAACAAAAGAGAGGTTTTCTACTTTGATGTTGTTTCCAAAGGTGTTAGAAGTTTGCTAATTTGCATTTGTTAGATATAATTGGGCAATAATGATCCGGTTTACCACTTTACTTCTAGTAACGGTTATTTTATTTTCCGTCTTTTTATTTTCATCAAAAGAAGTGCTCGCATCTTGTGCGATGCCATCTACGCTTTCTGAATATAAAGAGAAGGCAGATATTGTACTTTTAGGGAAAGTTACAGGTTCAAGGGGTAGCTATCACAATGTTTCAGTGTTGAGGTATTTTAAAGGACATGATGGTCCTTCTCAGGTAAAAGTAACTGGTAGGGTATCAGAGGAACCTAGTGTTTATACTTCAGTTGACTTTAATCTTGAAGAAGGTAAGAAATATCTACTTTTTTTAAAAACTTCAGAAGGTTTTTTAAAGACTAGTGATTGTGTTGGAAATAGAGAAGCTGGAGAGGCTTTGTCTGAAGAAGAAGTGAAAGTACTTGGAACAGGCGTTTCGCCTTCTGGCAATACCCAGGATTTGAATCAGCAAGACCGAAATGAAAAAGAGAATAAGAACGTTCAAAACAATGTTTTTTTAGGACTTTCCATAGGTGTAGGATTATTAGTAGTATTTTCACTTTTTAAAAGATTAAAGAAAATCTAAGCTTTTATATCAGTAATTAAGAACTTTCTCTAATTCTTTTAGTTGTCTTTTGCGGATGATTAGTTTTTTGTCTGATTCTATAATTCTTCGGGCTGTGTCTAGATGTTTTTCTGCTTTTTGTGGATCTTTGTTCTTAAGTAAATATGCTAAATGCATATGACAACCTGATTCCCAGACACTAGCTAAGAAGGGTTCAACTTGGGAAACATTTTCTTGAATCTCTGTAAGCCCTTGATAATAGCTTCTTAGGCCTTCTTGCTCTTGTCCTGATTTATACAAAGCTTCTCCCAAATGATACCTATAATCACCCCTCTCACAATCTGTTCCTGAGAAGTTATCTAGAGCCTGTCTATAATAATCAGCAGCTTTATTGTACTCTTCAAACAGCATCGAGACCTCACCCAGTCTAAAAAAACATGCTCCTAAGATGTCTTGGATATTGTGGAGTTTAGCTAACTCTATACTTGCTTCGGCATCTTTTAAAGCGAGTATGGCAAAGGCTTTGTCTTGGGAGCGTAAAAATAAGTGTTTGTATGTTAAAACTTTGGTCTGGAGGCTGTCTGCTATTCCCCGGTAATTGCCTTCTTTTTGGTGTTCGACAATAGATTCTTCGGAAACTTTAAGTGCTTCCAGGAGATTATCTGTTTCTCTTAAATCCTCTGCTTCTTGATGTAACTTAGCACCTTTGGTCATGATATTCTAGGAAACAAGGATGCTTGGGATTTAACTTGTCCTGAGAATTGATTTAAAATCTCCTCTGCAGTTGAAGGCAAAAATGGTTGTAAGTTATAAGCAATATGTTGAATTCGTGAGACTAGATCTATTAGAACCTCTTTAGCATCTTCACCACTTAGTTCCCAAGGTTTAGTTTCATTAACTTTCTTATCAGCTTCTGCAATCTCTTTCCAGATATGAGACAGTGCATCATTAAACTTATATTCCGCTAAGTACTTCTCCATTTCTGGATCAAGCTTAGTTGGCAAAGAAGGGGCTGTCACCTCATTTTTTTCTGCCAAACGAGCCACTCTGGCAACTAAATTACCTAAGCCATTGGCTAAATCTGCATTATAGCTTTCGGTGAATCTTTCCATTGAAAAGTCACCATCTGCAAACGGAGACAGCTTGGAAAGTAAGTAATACCGAAGCGGGTCAGTGCCATATTTTCCAATTAAAGGAATTGGATCTAAAACATTGCCTAAAGTTTTAGACATCTTTTGTCCCTCAACTGTGATGTATTCATGAACAAATAAAGATTTTGGAAGTTTTAGTCCTGCAGAAATCAAAAATGCCGGCCAATATACAGCATGGAATCTGATGATTCCTTTACCAATGACATGGACATCTGCCGGCCACCATTTGTTATATTTTTCCTTATCCCAGCCAAAACCAATTCCGCTTTGATAAATATTTAAAGCATCAAACCAAACATAAACACGCTGGTTTGGATCATCAGGAACTGGTACACCCCAGTTTTTAGCTCTTTCATTTGAGCGGGAAATACTAATGTCTTGCAATGGCTCTTTTAAGAAAGATAACACTTCATTTTTTCTGCTTTGAGGAATAATTCTTAACTCGTCTGATTCAATTAATTTAATTATTTGATCTTGATATTTAGAAAGCTTAAAAAAGTAATTTTCTTCTTCAACTAATTCTAGTTTTTTCCCCGGATGTTCGTAACATTCTCCCTCTGGATTTAATTCTTCTGGAGTATAAAAAGCTTCACAGCCCAGGCAATACAAACCTTTGTAGGTTTTCTTATAAATATCTCCGTTTTGATCACATAATTGCCACAGTTTTTGAGATGAGGGGAAATGAGTTTTTTGATCAGACCCTTTTTGAAAAACATCAAATTTGACATCTAACTTGTCAGCTAAATCTTTAAAAAACTGGGCATTTTTATCAATAAAGGATTGTACTTCTTCTCCTAGAATTTCTGCAGCTTGAACATTTTTTAAAGCATTTTCATCCGATCCTGAAAGTAAAAGAGCCTCCTCACCCAAGAGGCGATGAAAGCGCGCTATGACATCACCTTGAACAAACTCTAAAGCATGTCCAATATGTGGTTTAGCATTTACATAAGGTATTGCTGTTGTGATGTAAAACTTGTTTTTCATAGTTTGGCTTTCATATTGTATCTGACTTGGCTCAATAATCAAGCTCAGTTAAAGATTTTTTAACTTCTTTAGCTTTGGAATATCGTCTTTTGGTTTTTTCTTAAAAGTAATTTTTTTAATGTTTTTGAGGAAAGTTATTAGTATTACAACTGCGGGTATAGTGATGACTGAAATTAGAAGTGTTTGACTTTTAGTGGATCGAACACCAATTAAGAGAATTAAAATCAAAGACACTGCCAAACTTCTGGTGATCTTTTTTAAGATTAAATTCAAGAAAAAAGTGAGGAGTAGAATAAGGGAGGTAAAAAACAAAGCTATTTGCCAAATTGCAGCGCTTTGCCAGGAGTCCGGCGCAGGGATATAAATTAAAACTAGAATAAACAGCAATGCAGAAAGTAAAAAGGGAAGTGATCTTTTAAACATTAATTCATTTTAACCAAACCTTTGAGCTTAGTACAGTTGTACATTTTGATTCTAAATGATCTAGCTTGATCGGATTGTATTCAGATTGGTTGTAGAGCTAGAATTAAGGCTGCTATGAGTGTCTCCTCAATCACGTGTCCAAACTGCAAAAATGAAATCTCCGTTGATGAAGCTCTAAGCCACAAAATAGAAGAAAACTTAAAAAAAGAGCTTCGTCAAAAGATGATTGCCTGGCAAGAGGAAAAAGAAAAGGCATTAAAAAAAGAGCTTTTAGAAAAGTCTGACCAAGAATCAAAGCTTTTAAAAGAAGAGTTGGAAGAAAAGAAAAAGCAGTTGAATGAAGCTCGGGAGTTTGAGTTGCAACTGAGAAAAGAGAAAACAAAGTTAGAAGATGAAAAAAAAGCTTTTGAGCTGGAAAAACAGCGTCAGTTAGATGAGGAAAGAGAAAAAATCCAAAAAGAAACTGCAAATATGATGCTGGAAGAGCACCGCCTGAAAGATGCAGAAAAAGATAAGCAAATAGAAGGGATGCGAAAAACAATCGAAGAGCTGCAGCTTAAAGCTAATTTAACCTCGCAGCAACTTCAAGGCGAAGTTTTAGAGTTGGAGCTAGAGCAGTTGCTTTGTAAAGAATTTCCTTATGATGAAATTTTACCTGTTGCCAAAGGTATTCGCGGTGCGGATGTAATGCAAAAAGTTTTTGATACAAACGGAAAAGCCTGCGGAACAATTATTTGGGAATCAAAAAGAACCAAAGCTTGGAGTGAGGAATGGGTTGTTAAACTCAAAGATGATTTAAGGTCATCAAAAGCAGATATTGCGATATTAATCACTACAATTTTGCCGCAAGGGGTTAAAAATTTTGTCTTTAGAGACGGTATCTATGTCACCAGTTTTGATTGCTTAATTCCAGTTGCTCAACTCATTCGCTCAAGTTTAATCCAACTTTTTATTACTAAACTCATTAACGTTGGTAAAAATGAAAAGATGGAAGTCATTTATAACTATTTGTCAGGAAACGAATTTCGTCAAAGAATTGAAGCGATTGTGGAAGCTTTTTCGTCAATGAGAGAGGATTTGACCCAAGAGAAAAAAGTATTTACTAAACTTTGGTCGAAAAGGGAAAAAGAGATAGATAGGGTAATCTCAAACACTATTGGTATGCACGGTGATTTGCAGGGATTAATGGGGGCATCTTTGCCGGAAATTAAAGCCTTAAGTGTAGCTTCTTTAGATCTTGAAATTGAAGAAGTTAAATTAAAATGATTACTACCCCGGAGTTTGAAGAGTCTTATAAAAAATTAAACCCTGCTCAAAAAAAAGCTGTGGATACAATCGAGGGGCCGGTAATGGTAATTGCCGGACCCGGAACCGGAAAAACTCAGATTCTTACTCTTCGAATTGCCAAAATTTTACTGGAAACTCAAGTAAATCCGGAAAATATTTTGGCTTTAACCTTTACAGAATCCGGAGTTCAGTCAATGCGAAGAAGACTTGTGCAAATGATTGGCACTCCAGGATACAAGACAGAAATCAACACTTTTCATGGATTTTGTAATGAAATTATTAAAAAGAATGTAGAGGATTTTCCTAGATTAATTTCTTCAGAAAGCATCACTGAGGTTGAACAAATCCAAATTTTAGAAAAAATAATTTTAGATTCCAAATTAGATCTTCTTAAACCATTTGGAGACCCGCTCTATTATTTACGGTATATCTTGTCGTCAATTAATGATTTAAAAAAGGAAGGAGTAAGTGTTGAAGATTTTAAAAAAGCAATTGAAAAACAAAAACAAAATTTTGAAAAAGTAGAGGATTTGTATCATGAGAAAGGTCCGTACAAGGGAAGAATTAAAAATAAATATATAGAGTTAGAAAAAGATATTAATAAAAATGCACAGTTATTGACCGTGTATGAATCGTACCAGAAAGCTTTGCAAGAAAATAAACTTTATGATTTCAATGACATGTTAATGGAAGTAATTTTTACTTTTTCTAGAAACAAAAATTTACTTGCTTTTTTACAAGAAACTTATCAGTACATATTGGTAGATGAACATCAGGATACCAATACTGCTCAAAACAAACTAATAGAACTTTTGTGTAATTTTTATGACAGCCCCAATTTGTTTGTAGTGGGTGATGAAAAGCAAGCAATTTTTAGGTTTCAGGGTGCATCTTTAGAAAACTTTTTATATTTTAAAAAGCTTTATCCAATGGCAGAGTTAATAAGTCTAGAAGAAAACTACCGCTCAACCCAAACTATTCTTTCTGCTGCGAGTGTAATGATCAAAAATAATGTAACATCGCAGGTGCTTCAAACCTCAATAGAGCTTAGATCAAATTCGAAGTTTAATGAAGAAAAAATAAAAGTGGCTAGCTTCAGTGACTATTTTGGAGAATATTATTTTTTAGCACAGGATATAAAGAAAAAAATTTCCCAAGGAGCTGATTCAAGAGAGATTGCTGTTTTATGCCGAAACAACCGGGATCTAAATCCTGTTGTTGACTCCTTGGCGCAACTTGGAATTCCATATCAAATAGAAGCGGATCAAAATATTTTTACAGATCCTTACGTCAGAAAACTAATTTTACTATTTAGAGCAATTGATAATTTTGGTAGTGACACTGATGTGGTTTTGGCAATGCACTGCGATTTTTTAAAATTAGATCCTTTAGACGTTTATAAATTAATGAATTTTTCAAGGGTCTCTAAGAAATCAATTTATGAAATTGTTCCAGCAGTAGATTTAAAGTCTAAACAAAAGATTTTAGATTTTTTTGAAAACTTAAGTAAATGGAAAGCATTAAGTACTAATGAAAATGCAGAGTATGTGTTTGTAGCGGTTTTAAAAGAATCGGGATTATTGGAATTTATTTTGAAAAAGAAAAACTCACTTGATATTTTAGATAAACTGTCAGGAATTTTTAAGGAGATAAAGTTAAAAACAGATAAAAGGCCTGACTTTAGCTTAAATGATTTTTTAAATTATTTAAATCTTCTTCAGTCGCACGATATTTTAATTAAAAAAAGTGTTAAAACCACTTTAAAATCTGCCGTTCGTTTGATGACTGCTCATAAATCCAAGGGGTTGGAGTTTGACTATGTTTATATTCCTCAAGCATTTGATGGCCATTGGGGGAATGTAAAAAAACGGGGGAAAGGGTTTAATCTGCCTTGGGAAGAGTTGGGGATAAAGATTGATTTAACAGTTGAATTAGAAGAGAACGAAGATGAAAGAAGACTTTTTTATGTTGCACTAACCCGCGCCAGGAAAGATGTTATGATAACTTATTCAACTTCAAGTATCGAAGGCAAAGAGCAGGTGCCTTCTCAGTTTATTACTGAAATTACAGAAGATCACAAAGAAAATATTGACACTTCAAGTTTTGAAGAGCAGTTTCAAAACAATAAACAACTTTTGTTTAGCCCTAAATCTCTAATTTCGGTTAATCTTAAAACTTCCCAGGGTTTGGAAGAAAGTAAAGAGTTTTTTCAAGAACTGCTTCTTGAAAGAGGTTTTTCTGTTTCCGCATTAAACAATTATCTAAATTGTCCTTGGCGATTTTTTTATCGCAATTTGTTGCTTCTCCCGGATGTTAAAACCAAAAGTTTAATCTTTGGATCAAGTATTCACAAAGCCATTAGTGTTTACATTAGAAACTCTAAATTCAAAGAAGTTGATGAAGAATTTTTAATTAATGCTTACAAAAATGCTTTACAAAAAGAGATAGCTGGGGGTGTGGATTTTGATGAACTTTTGAATAAAGGAGAAAAAGTTTTAAGAAGTTTTTATACTGATCAAATTATAAACTGGTCAACTGATTTAATATCCGAGCTTTATATTAAAGGTGTACAACTTTCTGACAAGGTTGTTTTAAATGGGATGATTGATTTAATTGAACCAACTAAGAAAATTAACGAGATGATTGTTTATGATTTCAAAACTGGAAAACCAAAAACAAGGGCGGAAATAGAAGGGACAACAGCGAACAGTAGTGGAGACTATATGAGGCAGCTGGTATTTTATAAAATTTTGCTTGACCGCTATCATCAGGGAAAAATGAAGATGACTCAAGGAGGAATAATTTTTGTTGAACCAGACACAAAAGGTAAATTTAAAAAAGAGATTTTTGAAATAACACCGAGTCAAACAAAAGTTTTAGAAGACCAAATAAAATCTGTTGCCAGTGAAATTTTGAATTTAGACTTTTGGGAAAGAAGATGTGATGATAGGGATTGTGAATATTGCAAACTGCGGGATGTAATGGGAGATGGAGAAAAAATTGATGAGGTTGTAATAAAGAAAAAAGTTAAAGTTACTACTTCTAACACTAATATGTTACCCTTAGAACTGTGAATGATTTTCAAGAAACAAATAGATTTCACCCTATTGAATTAATAGAAGACCCTAATACTCAAGTTAAACACTTTGAGCCAATATTAAATGCTAGAGATAGGTTTAGTAACCGTATCTTTTCATCCCCTAATTTTGCATATCGAGACAGAGAAGGGGAAAAAGTAAAAGCTGCATTATTAGTTTCTCTTGAAGGTGAAGAATTTATTCGTGCGAATAAAGATGTCTTAAATGATATAGATAAAGGATTAAGTTTTATGCAGAGATTATCTTTAGCAGATAAAAACGGAAAGCAAAGAAGGATAGATTTGGGAACCGGAAGAAGTTTAAGTTATTTAACATCAGGGGGGCAGTCTGATGTTTATTTGCTTGAGACCCAGACCGGAAGATATGTTGTTAAAATACTGAAGCCCAATCGTGCCAGAGATACCGATGCTTCACAGCCTTATATTAATGAAATGCTGCAGGTTCAATCTATTAAGACAGATTTAAAAGGGCAGCTGGACCGGTTAGGAGTTGAAATGCCGACTTTTTTGTTTGCTTCAGGGGTAGTATCATGCACAGAGTTTGTAGACGGTGTAATCCCGGAAAGATTTGAGGTCTCGCCGGTTTCAGGCAGTCTTAAAGATATAGTAAGAAGGTATGCAGATGAAAAAAGAAAAACCAATTCGTTGTGGAAGAAGATAGCTGCCGATATAACGACACCGGCGGGTAATAATAAAGACATATTAAAAACAGATAACTTTATAAAAAGAAAAAAAGACGGCAAGTTGGTTTGGGTTGACCCGCTTTATTACAGCTCAAGCATGGTAGATGAAATGTCTCAAGTTTTTGTCTGATAACTATTTTTGGTAGATCCAGAAGTTGTCGATTTTTTTGATGGGTTTCCAGTTTTTGAAATGATATGTTTGGGTAACAACCTTAGAGCCTTTTTTTAATTCTTTTTTTAGTTTCATCTCTAAACGAACAACAGCAGAGGTTAAAAGATAAATAAAAACAATATCTGCATCGGCATAAGTTCTTTTAAAGATATCACCATGGATAAATTTAGTATTAGACATTTTTTGCTTGAGGGCAGAATAATTTGAATACCACACCCGAAGAAGAGATTCTTCAATTCCAATTGCTCTAGCGCCCATCTTGGCAGCTTCAAATACCACCCTTCCATCACCGCTTCCCAGCTCATAAAAAACTTTGCCTTCTTTAACCCCCGCCCCTTTTAGAGCATCATTAAGTTTATTTGATTTTGTCGTGACATACGGGGCGTCTTTCCCCCGAAACCAGGATAAACCAATTAGGCTTAGAATTATTAAACTCAAAATTATTAATAACTGAGTATCCATTATTTTTGCAGGTTTCACATCTTAAGTCATTCCGATCCCGATGGACATCGGGAGAGGAATCTTTTATCAGATTGCCGCGTCACTTCGTTCCTCGCAATGACAGCTGTGAAATTTGTAATTTTTCAAGAAGCTTTAAGAGGAATAATTTAAGTGGGGTAAGTTTATCAATAAAAGTAAACAGTAAATAGATTGGGTAGTTAAAAATTAAGTCAAAAGTTCCAAGATACTCAACATGTCTTGCTCCATATCCTTGTTTAAATCTATGAAATCCATACCACGGATCTTTTGGATCAGCGTTTGGACCGAGTGCTCCCCACATGTCAAAGTATTTAAGATTTAATTTTTTGCCATATTTAATCGCTTCCCAGGCTACTAAATTGGAATGCATCAGCTCCCGATGTTTTGGAAGTGACCCGCCGTATGGATAATAAAGAGTGTCTTTAAAATTAAGCAGCATCCAGGCAGTTAGGGGTTCGCTTTCAAAAAAAGCAATAGCGATTTTGGCCGTCTTTTCTTTTTTTAAGGTTTCCCAGACTTGTGCGTGATACTCTCTATTGTGTCCGTGATAGTTTTGGCGTTTGGTAGTTTCAAAATATAGATCAAGATAAATATTAAAAGCTTCATCATCCTCTCTGATTTCAACTTTAACTCCCTTTTTCTCTGCCAAGCGAATGTTATAGCGAGTTTTTTGATGCATGTTTTTTAGAAGTTCATCAAGTGATGGGGTTAAATCAAGAACAAAATTATATTTTGTAAACAAAGGTTTTGGGGATGTCTTAAACTTATTATCAATACTTAGCCCTTGACCCTTTACGCTTGATGCTTCAATATCTGGTTCTATCTTAATGAAAGCGCAGTTGTGCTTTTTACCGATTATTTCTAAAGCGGTCTTTAGTTTTTTATCAGGGAATGGTCCTTTAGGCAAATATCCGACATTAAAATTGGTAAATGGAATTTTATGTAAGGTTAGTTGAAAAGCAGTGACTAATTTGTCATTTTCATAGATTCCAAAGCGCAAAAGAGGAAGCCCTAAGCTTTTTCTAAACTCACCCCATTGCCAGGATTGAATAACATGGGTGACATGTTTATCGTACTCATCTTTTTCCGTGATTTCTCTAAGATCCATGTAATCATTATATATAATAGTGTCACCCTGAGCGATAGCGAAGGGTCTATGTAATACTAGATTAAGCCCTCTGGTTGCAGTTATGGGCTGTTTGTGGTAACATTAAAACATGGATCAAAGACGGGCTTTAGTTATTATTGGAACAATTATCGTTGTTTTGCTGGCTGTTGTTTTTGGCACGGCTTTTTTATCTAGAAACAATAGGTTTACTAGAAATAACGCAGTTCGAAATTCGTCTCCATCACCTTTACTTCCAACTCAATCAACCGCTTCACCTTCACCTGCTACAGATGCAAATCTTCAAATTTTTACTGGAGACACTTTTTCTTTAGGATACCCACAAAACTGGGGACTGCTAACTTGTAATAACTCCAAACACTTTGAATTTGACCCAGCTACCAACCAGGACCAATTAAATATTGCTTGTGATCGGGCAGTTAAGCCTATTACTGTTTTAGTTGGAGACAAGTTTACTTGTGAAGGTGAAGTTACTAAATTTGGAAATGTTTTGGCTGTTAAAAGTAAAACGACTGAAGAAGATGGTGATATAAGATACAGGTGGTGTTTAGACGGGCCACAAGTTGATTTAGATATCACTCATAGAGTCTCAACTGAAGAAAAAAGAGGGTTTTTTCAAACTGATTATTCAAAAGAGATCGAGCAAATGATTTCCACTTTTAACCCAACCCCAGCTGGCTCTTAGTTTAGCAAGTAGATATCCACAAATCTGGCACTCCAGTCGGCAGTGTGGGCGTCTTCAAAACCTAAATCAATGATATTTCCTTTGATTGCTCCACCTGTATCTCCGGCAACAGCCAAACCATACCCCGGAACATAAACTTTTGACCTGAGCTTAATCACTTTTGGATCAACAGCAATGACCCCTTTACCTTGTCGTATCCCAATCGCTGTCCAGTCATCGCAGCCTCTGCATTTTGAATCATAATGTGTTGCCCAAACGCGCATTTTCCGCCAATACTTAATTTCTCCATAAGGGGTGTTTACAGTTCTCCAAACTATCTTTGTGCCTTTACCAATGATTTTGTCTTTAGCTGGAGTGATCTCTGTTGATAAAACTTCTTGGTCGTAGACTTTATCTAAATGATAGGTGGTCTTGATTACTTGAGTCTTAACTCCATCTGAACCTTCTTCGATTACTTTCTCTTCTCCAATTTCCATTTCCGGATCATCTTTGTATACTATTTGTCTTTCAATTTTTATTTGTTTAGTTTCAAGCTCTGTGCGGAACTCAGAATCAGTTTTAATAGGTTGGGGGATTGATAGAACTTGTTCTTGCGTAATTTCTGAGGCTTGGGTAGTTTTGAAATTGATTCGAGTACCAAGAGAAAAAATTAGGCAGGCACTAAGTACAACTGCTACCACATACTTTTCCACTAGCAACTATGATAGCAGATTAATAATTTATCCAGTCATCGTCAATGTCATCTATAAAAGAAACTGAAGAGTCAAGCAATTCTTCGGGGATGCATGCTAAAAATCTGGAAACTAGATTATTAGACCTTTGTCCGAAATAGAGCCTGGACCTGGTATAAACTAAGAAGAGTTTATCCTTGGCTCTAGTGATCCCGACATAACACAGCCTTCGCTCTTCTTCCATTTCATCAGGATTTAACATCGCTCTGGAATGGGGAAATAAGCCTTCCTCCATGCCAACTAAAAAGACAACTGGAAACTCCAGACCTTTGGAAGCATGGATTGTCATCAATGTGACAGCATCTTGGTTGTCTAATGGGTTGTTGCGGTCTGGCATTTGGGTATCTTGGACTAGTGCTACATTTTCTAAAAATTGCACTAAGTTTGGAAATTCGTTAGCTACAGACCGAAGCTCTTTAACGTTTTCCACCCGCATTTTTCCCTGTTCTGTACCATCATCTAATATAGAGAGATAATCTGTTTGGCTTAATATCAAATCCATTAATTCTAGGGTAGTATAGTTTTGAGATTGCTTCACTTCGTTCGCAATGACGTCATTCGCCAATTGGCGAACCGTTCCGGACGAAGGAGGACGATTGCGAGGACTCCGATGTACATCGGAGGACGAAGCAATCTCTTCCATCAACTGATAAAATTTTTGGGCTCTTTTTAAACCTATTTTTTCCACTCTTTTTTTGGAGACGCTATCCTCTGGATTTTGCAGTAAACGAAGGTAGGCTAAAATGTCTTTGATTTCTTTTCTCTCATAAAACTTCAAACCGCCAACTAATATATATGGCACCCCACCTTTTAAGAAAACCTCCTCTAAGTTTCGGGATTGGGCATTAGTTCGATACAAAATTGCAAAGTGGGAAAGAGGAAATCCAGAGTTTTGGATCTCATTTAAAACATATATCGCTTCTTCGACCTCGTTTTTTGCCTGAGTAACTTTGATCTTGTCACTGGTTTTTTTATCAGTCCATAAAGATAAGATAGAATGGGATTTATTGAGAGAGATAACTGAATGAGCTGCGTCTAAGATCACTTGAGTAGAGCGGTAGTTTTGCTCTAAATTAAAGATTTTGGCATTTGGGTAATCTTTCTTAAAATTAACAATATTGCGAAAATCCGCACCCCTGAAGCCGTAAATTGCCTGGGAAGCATCTCCAACTACACAGATATTTTTATTTCTTTGCGCTAGTAATTTTACAAGTAAATACTGTGCTGAATTAGTGTCTTGATACTCGTCAACTAAAATATAGCGAAACTGGATCTGGTATTTTTGTAAAACTTGGGGATGGTTTTGAAAAAGCCGGATACTTTGCATGAGTAAATCATCAAAATCCAGTGCTTGGTTTCGCCGGAGTATCTTTTGGTATTCAATATAAACTTTAGCCGCATTTTCTTGAAAATAACCTCTGGCGTATTGGGGGTATTCCAGCTCATTGATATTTTCGTTTTTAGCCCCAGAAATTGTATGCCTAATTGCTGATGGGGAGAATTGTTTTTGGGGAATATCCAAATTGCTCATCGCCTCTTTGATTGCGTCCAAAGCATCATTTTCATCATAGATAGAAAAGTTTACTGAAAGGCCGGTATTATATCCTTCTTTGCGCAAAATTTTGGAAAATACAGAGTGGAAAGTGCCCATTATTGGTTTGTTGTTTATCGTTAGTTGTTTATCGTTTTGCAAAAGTTTTATGATTCTTTCCTGCATTTCGCCTGAGGCTTTGTTCGTGAAAGTTAAGACAAGGGTACTTTCTGCCTGAACTTTTTTCTCGCCAATTAAGTAAGCGACTCTGTGAGTTAAGACTTTAGTTTTTCCGCTTCCTGCTCCGGCTAAAACTAAAACCGGTCCTTCTGTTTCTTTGACTGCTTGTTGTTGGATTGGGTTTAAACTTGATAGTAGATCAACTGTTGAGATTGTGGGCATAAGCTTTGCTATCTTAACATTTGAGGCTTTGATTGACAATTGACAAGAAACTAAAGTTGAAAGATTATTTAAATATTTGGTCTTCTAATTTTAAATCTTTAACTTTTAAAAATGCAGCAACAAGGTTTTTATTCTCCAAAGGCCAGTCAAATTTTGCCTTACTATCAAGTCTTAGTTTTTCAAGGTATTTATCAATGGGTATATCGGAATTTTTAATAATAAAAAACATATCAATATAGTCTCTGGCTCGAGTTCTGGAGGCAATAGTATGAATTTGATTAACAGCGATATCATACATACTGGAGACTTCTAATTTACCAAAGCGAGTTCCTTCTTCAATTTTAGGAAATGGATAGTAGCTAAAATCAACCTTTCTGAAAAAAGGTCAATATCTTCTGATAAACGGTGTTGGAAATAAAACTCAGCTAAGGCAGTGCCACCTGTGAGGTAGAAGTTTTTGATTATGGAAGCTTGTGCTTGTGCATATTCCAAAAAGTTAAATTGTTCGGTAGTGAGTATACTTTTCCCCATCTAGTCCATAATTAATAAGCTGTGTTATTCTCCATAATTTATACTTTTTAGGATTACTTTTTTTAAACTTCTCTTCATCAGTAGACCAATTATACATACTCTAATTATACCATAAAAAAAGTATCAAAATTGATCACGAGTTCTAAAAACGATTGCAACCCCCCTGGATAAATAATTAAGAGTAAAATTTCACTTCCTGGACTAGTTAGGAGGTGAGTATTTTGAGTAAACATACTAAATTAACTAAACCTGAAAGGGTGCTGTTATCTGAGTGGAAAAATCAGGG